>JAEEGL015051118.1_pt1 | contig 31173 bp, 27 predicted proteins | sample 9134231 | NCBI WGS metagenome assembly JAEEGL01 (sample SAMN16246548, study PRJNA631951) | gut metagenome | biome: gut microbiome; feature: rumen; material: fiber-attached | host: Bos | place: Iran: Karaj | collected 2018-10
ATCCAGCAGCTGCCTGACCAGCCCGCCCATGCGCTCATTCTCATAAACGATGTTTGCCAGCCATTCATTTTCTCCGATCTCCCTGGACAGCAGTTCGGCATTGGTGCTGATGACGGCGACAGGTGTTTTCAGTTCATGGCTGGCGTCGGAGATAAACTGCTTCTGCTTCCGGTCGTTTTCTTCCAGCGGTCTTATGATGCGTTTGGAAAGATACAGGGAAATGAAAAACATCAGGAGGATGGCTGTGCCGCCGACGATGAGCACATTGTGAAGCAATGTACTCAGGCCGCTCTCCGACACCGTGGTGTCCATCAGGGCGACCAGCGTATAATTCGGTCTGCGGTCAACGATATAGGTCAGAGTGTCGGAACGCCCGGATGTGTTGTTTCCATTTAAGATCCCTCTGGCGATACTGATCAGTTCTTCTTCGCTGTAAACCTCTTTCTCCCCGTTATCAACCGCAATTACCGTGCCATTATCTCCAAAAGCAACGGAATAGAATGTAGACAGCTGATAATCCGGCTTTTGATCGAGGGGCGGTTTTTCCCGAGGTGCCGGGGCATGCCCGTCAAAGCCGTTCATCGGTTCTTCCGGCGGTAAAGCAGCCGGACCGCCTGTTTCATCTGCCAGATAATACAGTTCCACATGCCGCTTCAGCATTTCCATGTTTTCCCGGCGGATCTCCCGATAGCTGGCCAGCATAATCACGGACAGCGTGATCGCGAACAGCAGGATCAGCGACCCCATGATAGCCAGAATGATCTTTTTCCTGGACCGCTTAAACATCTTTCCACCTCTCAATTCGCAATTGTCGCGCCGCTGCATATCCATTTGCGTCACTCTGTGCTGCTCATCGGGCTCCCGACCCGCTTCATCTGCCGACGGCAGCACCAGTCTCCGCCCTCAGTTCATACCCCAGACCGCGAACAGCCTTGATCTCAACATTTGAGCCGACAAAAGCCAGCTTTTTGCGGGTAAAAGACATGTACACTTCCACGTTGTTGTATTCCGCCTCGTTGTCGAAACCCCAGATTTTCACAGCCAGCTGCTCTCTCGTCATGATCTGGCCCCGGTTGCCGAACATATATTCCAGAATGCGCAGCTCTTTCTCGCTGAGCCGGACGTTCTGCCCCGTCCGTTCACAGGCAAGGATTGCGGTCGACCGGTCCAGCGACAGGTCACCATAACGCAGGCTTCCGTCCTGAAAGCTTGTGTTCCGGCGTCCAAGAGCCCTGATTCTTGCCAGCAGTTCCTTTGTCTGAAAAGGCTTTGTAAGATAATCGTCCGCCCCGCTGTCCAGGCCCTCGACTTTGTCGTCCAGCTGGCTTTTCGCCGTCAGCATCAGAATCGGGGTCTTCACACCGCTGTGTCTCGCATGCCTGGCTACATCAAAGCCATTCATCTCCGGCATCATCACGTCAAGCACGGCAATGTCATACGCACCGCTCTCCAGCGCCGTCAGGGCAGAAGCGCCGTCTTCCACAGGATCCACATCGTATCTTTCCTGTTTCAGCAGCGCCACAAGAGCCGCCGCCATCCTCTTTTCGTCTTCAGCCAGCAGAATCCGCATGTCATCACCGCCTTACGGGACTATGATACTCGAATAGATTGAGGAAAGATTGAAACAGCATCCCAAAGGTTCATGCACACTTAATATATTCCGTCAGGACGCAGGCATTACTTTCGCAGGATATGCGAAACGACCCGGAAACCATGCTTCTCATAAAAGCGGACAGCTTCGTTCCCGTCCACCACCTTCACCTCAATCCGGCCGGCGCCGCCGGCCCGCAAAACATCCAGGCCCCACGTGAGCAGGGTTTCCCCGTATCCGTTTCCCCGGTGGTTCTTCAGGACAACCAGATAATCAACCGTTCCTTCTTCACCGTTGATATTCACCTTGCAGAAGCCCAGGATTTCCTCTCCGCTCTCGATCACCGCAATCCTGGACCTGCCGCTGTTCACCTCTTTTTCAAAAGCTGCCAGCGTATCCAGAAAAGGCTTCTTCGGAAAACACCCGCTGAAATTCACCGAAACCCCGTTATGATGCTCGGCCAGTTCCTTCAGGCATTCCTCAAGCCGGTATACTTCCCGGCCGCTCAGTTCCCTCATGTTTCTTCTCCTCCGACAGCCGAAGCTCCGGCAGGCCGGCGCCGTCTGTGTCAGCTGTCTTTTCTGAAAGCTTTTTCCTTGAAAATATACCATGGAAAGGACTCACCGGCAAACAGGAATTGCGGACAGCGATGTTGGCGAACCGCTGTGCTCCTCCGCTTTTCCTCCGGGATGTGCCTGCAGAAAACGTGACCGGAACGGAAAATCCTCAATTTTTGCGTGCTTTCCATTTTATTCCCCCGGGAATCCGCCGTTCCTCAGGGTCTGAATAAACTCCCTCATGCCCTTTTCCGTTCCTTCCGGATATCTGAATCCGCAGCTCCCGGCAACCGAATGCGCCGTCTGATGCCATAGCTCCACGGCCGCGTCGTATGCGTTCTGTATCTGATCATATTCCGCTGCGGGATAAGTCTTTCTGTAGAGAAGAAACAGCTCTTTTTCCAGGAGCTTCTCCATATTGCTGTCCAGGATACCCAGGTCCACGGGTTTTCCGTGCTTCTGGTAAATATACCAGCGGATCATCCTGTTCAGCAGGTCCCGGACGGGGTTGTTCAGATAAAACATGGCAGCCGGCAGTTCTTTCCGCAGCGTGTATTCCGAAAAAGTCTTCAGAACCCAGAAGAATTCATTGCACGTCCCCAGGAATTCCTCCTCCGTCGGCGTACCGGCAAACAGGGTCTGTTTTTCTTCCAGCCGTTCTGTCTGCGGAAGTATGTTGTCTTTATCCAGGAGCACCCTGAAAGTGTCCCCGATCCAGACGTTGTCATATGTCTTTTCCCGGTTGTAACGGACCAGGAAGGCATCCCTGCCCGCTGCGTTGATGACGACGGTGATTCCGTCCCTGAAAACCATCAGATGCGCTTTCATGTCCGGAAACATTTCCGGATAGTTTTTGTCGCCGCGGTATAAAAGAATCCTGTCCCCAAAGGCCGTTTCAAAAATGTCATCTTCAAACGGTTCAGTATCATTCACGATAAAATAGAACTCAAAGGAATGAATGTATTCCCGCTCCGGCAGAAGATTCGTACGAACGACTGCCCTGACATTCTCGTCCCGCATCGCCGCAGACAGCACCCGGTCGATTACTTCCCTTTCCCGTCTCATACATGCCCCCCTTTCCGAAGTGAAGGCGTCTTCCCGCCCGTTCCATGAACTAACGGTTTCCTGTTTCCTGAAATTCAATATGTTTTTCCCTTTTCCTTCCCGCTGAGGCCCGCCCGGCCCCGTCATCTTTTCCGGGGCGAACCGTTTTGTTTTATAAGCCGCCTGAACCTGTCGCGCGCAAATTCCCGCGTCATCCGTCAGAAAATGCGGATATCGGGTTTTCTGTCTGCATAAAGATATGCTATTATTGGTGACAGAGGCAAGTCAAGGCTTCACCGGAAAAAACTGTTTTCTGTATCACGGAGGACCGGCAATGACACTCGTATTCATCATAGGCGATGCAGCGGTCGGCAAAATGACAGTCGGCCAGGAACTGATGAAAATAACAGATCTCAGGCTCTTTCATAACCATATGACAATCGAACCCGTTATAGAAATTTTCGGCAGGTACGACGGAAAGACGATTGCCGGAATGCGCGACCTGATCTTTGCGAACTTTGCCGCTTCTGATAATTACGGGATGATATTCACCCTGATGATGGATTTTGATATGCCGTCAGAATGGGAATACCTGGAGCACGTCAAAAAGATCTTTGAACCGTACGGAACGGATTTCTATTATGTTGAACTGATCGCGCCGCAGGAGATCAGGCTTCAGCGGAATGTTACAGAAAACCGCCTGAAGAACAAGCCTTCCAAAAGAGATATCAAAGCATCAAATCAGCGCTTGCTGAACGACGACGCGGCCCACAGATGCGTAAGCCGTGAATGCGAGATCCCGTTTAACAACTACCTCAGAATCGAGAATTCAGATAAGGAACCGGAGACAGTTGCCCAAATGATCAAAGACGCTTTCCATCTGTAAATCTTATCTGTATGGAAACAGGAACAAAGGGCATTTCGATGAGAAGAATTCTGCTGACGGGAATGTCCGGCGTTGGAAAGAGCACTGTCATGGAAAAACTTTCGGCGGAAGGAATTCAGTGCATCGACCCGGATGACGGCTGGATATGTGAAATCCGGGGAGAACGCCAGATCGACCTGAAGGCCGTGCAGCGGTTTGTCCGACCTTGCGGCGGCAGGCCATGAAATGTCGCAGCAGGAAAACTCCCATGCCCGTTCCGACGATTACAGCATGGGAGTTTTTCATTTCTCTGCGGTATTTATTCGGCTGTAAAAGTAATGCTCACTGTGGCGCTGACAATCAGCCTGGCCGATTGAACGACCGTGCCGGCATCCTCCTCGGTTACATCAGCATCAAAACCTTTTGCTGAATAGACATTTCCCACATTGTTTTCGTAGCTGTAGACACCGCCTTCAGCAATAACCTCAATACCGGTGATCTTCATCCCGGCAGCCTCCGCAAGAATCTCAGCCTTCTTCTTCGCGTCAGCCACAGCCTTCTTCATGGCATCGGTTTTTGCTTCTTCGGTATCTGACGCTGAAAAAGAAATACCATTCAGGGTGTTGGCGCCGGCGGCAAAGCTGATATCAATGATATTTCCTACGCCCTCCATATCTGTCACTTTAATCGCCAGAGTAGAGTTGGCGTTATAGGCCACAATTTGTTCCTGGTCCTCCTTATAGTCGTAGACAGCGTAGATGTTGATGAAATCAGTGTTGATGTTCTCTTCCTTAATGCCGGCATCAGTGAGTGCATGCCTGATCGCTGCAATCGTTTCATTTGCTTTCTGCTGAGCTTTCAGAACATCCTTGTCCCGGGCGTTCACACCAAGGCTGATAACAGCGGTATCGGCGCTGACCCGAACTTCACCGGTACCGTTCACTGTGATCTTGCTGTCGGCAAGAGCCGCTGCGGATGCCAGGATCAGAACAATGGACAGAATTAAAGCAATGCGTTTCTTCATAGGTTCATACCACCCTTTCTGCGGGAAGGTATACTTTTCCCTTTCCCGCAACATGTTTGACGCACTGAAGCAGAAAAAGTTCCGCCGAGGCGGAAAGAAAGTGATTACCGGATATCTATGCTGCCGGTTTCTTCGCTCTTAACCCAGTACAGCTTGTTTTCGCCCGCGCGGATATATACCTGATCCACAGGACCTGCTTTTGCCAGCACTTCTGCCGGCGCGCCAGTCCATGTCCGTCATGCCGGAGATCATTTCATCCCGGATGGCGGACAAAGAACAGATTCAATAACCCAAAGAAAAGCGGCACAGCATTTTGTGTTCTCGTTGCAACCGCAGGCACAAAATGATAGAATATGCCTCGTGCCGCATTCGCTCAGAAAGAATCCGGAGGTTCCGAAAAAGCGGTTGCTGAAATGCTGACGGAAAACAACCAATCAGAAAGGACAATCTGAAGAACATGAATCAAAGAGACCTGGCGGAAATCAAAAGAAGGCTTAACCCCGACAAGCGCAATCCCTCACTGATCTGCGGTTGCTACGTTGACCATATCGGGAATCCGATCACCCGCTTTGAACTCCCGGTTTCCACACTTTACGAGCAGGAAAACGAGAAATATATGTCCATCTTCAGGAAGATACTTTCCGGACAGATCGGACAGAATCTGACTCCCATCGCATTCCCTGCGGAAAATGACGATCTTCTTCTCCGCGTTCGGGATTCTGCACTGAATGATCCGGAAACCCTTCAGGCACTTTTCGCTCGCCTGATTGCCGGAATCCGCGCAGAACATCCTGACATGCAATCCGTTGAAGACGCGCAAAGCGCTGAAAACTGGCTGATTCTTCTGATGCATGATGATCTGGATGTCCGGAAACGTGATGTGAACGGAGAAATCGACTACGAAAACTCCGATCGGGCTTTCAGCTACTTCCTCTGTGCTGTCTGTCCTGTAAAACAGGACAAACCTGCCCTGAGATATCTGCCTTCTGACGGTACCTTCCATGAACGCGCTCCGGAATGGCTGGCAAGCGCCCCGACACTCGGATTCCTTTTTCCGCTCTGTGAAGGCGGTGCTGCCGACGTCAACACGATCCTTTTCTTCAGCAAGGACTGCAATGACGCGCATGCGGACTTCCTGAAGGCCGCTTTCAATGTCGAGGCGGAGATGCCCGCCGCGGAGCAGACGGAAAGCTTCCAGGCGCTTCTCGCCCAGAGCCTGGGCACTGAATGTTCCCTGGATGTGGTGCAGGAAATGCATGAAACAGTCTCCGGACTGATCGAAGAGCAGTCCAAAGACGATGAGCCCCTGATGCTTTCCAGGCAGGATGTCGCCAGGATGCTCACCGACGGCGGCGTTTCGGAAGATCGGGTCGAGGCATTCCGGAAAGGCTTTGACGCAACCTTTGGCGCCGGCGCGGTTCTTCCGGCAGTCAATGTCGTGACTCCCAAACAGTTCAGGGTGGAGATGCCCAGCGTTTCCATCAAGGTGGATCCCAAACAGGCGGATATGCTGGAAACACGGGTCATAGACGGCCGGAGCTATTTGCTGATCCCGATTGACGGCGATATTGCAGTAAATGGGCAGCCTGTATTTGCGACGAAATAAACAGTAAATGCCGGCAGCCCGTTTCTGCCGGATTATCCGCCGCTGTCCCCTGCTGACGACAGATCCCCGGAACGGGAAGAGACGAGGCAGACGATCCGGCGGAAGAACAGCCGGCCGGTCCTGCGGAAGGTTAACCCTGCACTGCCTGCCATACGTTCTTTGACCGGCCAGCGCAGGATCTGTAAGGAGATATGCCGTCATGGAAACAATACTGATTCTTGTTCGCCAGATTCTTCAGATGTTTCTGCTGGGAGGACTGGGTTTTTTCCTCTATCGCGGAAAAAAGGTCTCCCGGGAAGGAAGCCGGGCGCTGGGAAACATTCTGATTTATCTGGCGCTGCCGGCAACGATTATCAACGGGTTCCTGGTGGAAAGAACCGCCGGCCACCTGCTGGGCATGCTGTACAGCGCCATAGGCGCGGCAGTGCTGCTGCTGGTTTCCATGCTGATCTCCCGCGCCTTTTTTCGGAGAGATGCCATTGCCGCTTTCGCGGGGGCTTTCTCCAATCCGGGCTTTTTCGGCATTCCGCTGATTATTGCTTCAGCCGGCCGGGGAGCCGTTTTCTATGTAGCCTGCTTTGTGGCCTTTCTGAATATCGGACAATGGACTTACGGTGTTTCCCTTCTTACAGGGCAGCCTTTGAAGCAGGGGCTGCAGTGGAAAAAGCTGATCCGGGCGCCGTTTATCCTTGCGGTTCTGATCGGGCTGATTCTTTTCCTGACACAGGTCCGGCTGCCTTCCGTTATCAGCGGATGCCTGTCCACGGTGGCTTCCCTGAATACACCGCTTGCCATGTTTACCGTGGGAATCTACCTTGCGCAGACCGATCTGCGCAAAATGTTTACCCACCGCGCTGTATATCTGGTTGCGTTCGTCCGATTGGTGGCTGTTCCGCTGATTTCTCTGCTTCTGCTTATGCCCCTGCCTGAAGCGTATCACGAAATGAAACTGGCCCTGCTGCTGGCTGCTTCCTGTCCGGTGGGTTCCAACGTGGCGGTTTACGCGCATCTTCATCAGAAGGATTATCCGTACGCGGTGGAAACAGTGGTGATTTCAACGCTGTTTTCGGTTATTACAATCCCTGCGGTTGTTTATCTCGCGAGCATTATGGGATGATGATATTCCTGCCCCGGAGTTTGTTCCTGCAGTCAGCCGCTTTTCCCGCACCTGAAAAAGATAAACTCGGGGCGATGCGCCGTTCCGCCGAACAAGGCCGGATACCGCTTTCTCATTTCGTCTGAAAGATGGGCTTCCCGGCATTCCTCAATCATGAATCCCGCGCCGATCAGCGCATTGATCAGGCTTGAAACGGTTCTGTGGTAGCATTCATACCCGTTTACAATCCAGTCCACTTTCCGCAGCCCTTCCACGCAGTAATTCCGCAGATTCGCATACAGGCGTTCACCGGTTTCCGTTCGGGTGTACCTGTCGTATACGCCGTCCCATGCTGTCACGATAGGATGGGACATGCTGAATACAAACGCTCCGTCATCCTTCAGCAGCCGATGGATCTTCTTCATTAATCCGCCAAAATCTTCAACATAATCAAACACCAGTGAGCTGGTAATCAGATCAAACTTCTGATCAATTGTTTCGATTTCCTCCATAGCCAGCCGCCGATAGGCAATGTTATCTGCGTTATGATGCGTCCGGGCATACCCCAGCATCTTTTCGGAAATATCGATTCCCAGCACGGATTCCGCACCCATTTCAGCGTACTGTTTTGCATGCTGCCCCATACCGCAGCCAATATCCAGTATTTCTTTCCCACGGAGATCGGGGAGCATGGCAAACAGGATCGGCGTCTCAATGCAGTCGTTGAAATTGACTTCTTTGCTCCTGCTGCTCCGGAAATCTTCAAAGAAAGCGTCATTGTCGTAGACGTTTTGTCCTGACATGCTGAATTCCTCCGCCCCGTAAGCCGATTGTTCCTCAGCTGAATTCAGTTTCAGCAGTATGTCATCTGAGTACTGCTTCCACCGGTTTCCCTTTGGCCAGCTCATCGATCAGTTTATCCAGCTGGCGCATTTTCCTGGTCATCTGATCCGGAATCTCTTCCACCTTTATTCCACAGACTGAGCCGGTAATCAGCTCAGACCTGGGATTCCACGCAGGCGCTGACGACAGGAATTCACCGTACGTCATTCCTGACAAAACATCCACGCCTGCATAACCGGTCAGCCATTTGATGACCTGATCCACCTCTGCCTGTGTCCGGCCCTTTCTCTCCGCCTTCTGTACAAGGCATTGATAAACCTTTTCAAACGGCATGTCAAAAACGCTTTTTCTTGCCATCGTATACCTCTCCGGAGGCTGGTTGCCCCCGCAAGTATACCATATTTCCGCGAATATGGCAGGCACCTTCTCCTGCGGGACGTTCCAGGGAAAACAGGCAATCAATGTTCTCATCGGAATCGTCTTTCATCCCATACAGGTTTGGCTCTGCCATGTATAGAATTTTAATGGAGCTTTACAGGAATGTACAATGCTTTTATCGTATTAAGCCATACGCGAAACGCATAGTGGAAGAGGAAAACACAATCGATACCTGTCTGCCGGAGAAATTATACACCGTATTGGATTGCGGCACTCTGTCCGCGGCTTCGGAGAAGCTGCACACGACCGCCCGATTGCATGGCTGCAGTCCTGATCGGGCTTATATCGCCATCTCCGGCAGCTCGCCAACAGAACATTTTTTACTGTTTCTGCAGGCGCAGGAACAAAAAGAAATACCTTGCACGGTTCCAGGCGCCGGCCGGATGGTTTTGAAGAGCCGCAGGGCGGTCTGCAAAAGGCAGTGCGGGAAACGGATATGTCCCGGACGGTGAAAGCTGGACTCTCTTTATTCCGTATGGTATTCTGGTACCGGTTCGGACGTGTGAAATGCCCAGACGGGAATTATGCAGATAAGCCCCGGAGCCGGATAGTATTGCGAGAGGTATGAGGGATGAACGGATCAGAGGAACGTTATGACATAAAAACCGCCGCGGCATGGATCCTCGGCCATGCAAGGAGAACCGGGATACCTTCCCTGCCGGAATCGGTATTGCGGAAAACAGCGGACGCGTGCTCTGAGGAGGAGCTGCGGCAGATTATGGCGGCGGGACTGGCGGCGGAGCTGAAGCTATATCCCTTCAAGTCTAGCACCCAGATGCTGGCCCGGACACGGCGCACGCTGGGATTCCTGCATTCCGTCTCTTTTGAAACGATGCTGGACGTCGGAAGCGGGCGCGGAGTATTCCTGATCCCTTTCATGAAGGAGTTCCCATGGGTGAAGGTGACCGGTCTGGACCTGCTGGAAAAGCGGGTTACTTTCCTGGAAGAGCTTGCGGACGGCGGGTTCGGGCAGCTCCGTCCCGAACAGAAGGATATCTGCGACAGCCCCTTCCCGGAGAACAGCTTTGACGTTGTGACCATGCTGGAGGTTCTGGAGCATATCCCGGACGTGGGGAAAGCCGTTGCGGCGGCGGTCAGTACGGCACGGCGGTACGTCGTCGTGACCGTGCCGTCGAAGCCGGACAGCAACCCGGAGCATATCCACCTGCTCACAAAGGAGAAGCTGACCGGGCTTTTTGGCGCGGCAGGCTGTACCAGGCTGCATTTTGACGGTGTGGAAGGCCACCTGTTTATGGTGGCAGCCATTGGATAAGGAGGAACAGGCCATGGATCCGTTTTCGATACATAAATATCCCCGGACGCCCCACATTGAGGGTTCCCGCCTTCAGCCCGGCGACGAGGACCTGAGCCAGATCCCGTTTGATGCGATCCGGAACCGGAACCTGGTGATCGAAGAGAAATGTGACGGAGCAAACTCCGCTGTTTCCTTCAGCAGGAACGGGGAGCTTCTGCTGCAGAGCCGGGGCCATTATCTCACCGGCGGCTACCGGGAACGCCACTACAACCTGCTGAAACAGTGGGCGACGGCCCACAGGGACGTCCTCTATGAACTTCTGGGCAGCAAGTACATCATGTACGGCGAATGGGTCTACGCGAAGCATACGGTGTTTTACGATGCGCTGCCCCATTACTTTCTGGAATTTGACATCCTGGACCGGGAAAGCGGGATCTTCCTGGATACTCCGGCCAGACATGCCATGCTGAGGAATACGCCGGTCGTGTCGGTTCCCGTCCTCGGCAGCGGATCATACGGATCCAAGCAGGAGATACTGAAGCTCCTGGGGCCGTCCCGATATGTCACCGGAAACCAGCGGCAAAATCTTTGGGACGCGTCTGTTAAACTGGGTCTGGACCCGGAAAGCAGCTGCAGCCAGACGGATCTTTCGGGCATGATGGAAGGGCTTTACATCAAGGTCGAAGAGAACGGGCAGGTTGTGGACCGGATGAAATTCGTACGCTCAGCCTTCCTGCAGTGTGTGGATTTCTCTGAGACGCACTGGATTGACAGGCCGATTATTCCCAATCAGCTGACGGCACCGGTGGAAACGCTCTTCCGGCAGAAAACGCCATCGCGGAAAGGAAGCGGTCACGGTGGATTTCCTGGATCGGATTGCGGCGTGTGTACCCGGTTCTCCGAAGGATGAAATCCCGTGGGATCGGATCAGCCGGCTGCTCGCCGGCTCCGATTATCCGGGCATGCAGTCAGTGATGCAGAATCCGGAGTATCACGGAGAAGGCGACGTATACACGCATACGCGGATGGTCTGCCGGGAGATGGCCGGAGATCCCTCGTTTTACAGACTGTCCGGCAGGCAGCGGACCGGGCTGTTCCTTGCCGCCATTCTCCATGATATCGGCAAGGTGAAGACGACCCGGCTGGAGGACGGAAACTGGGTATCGCCGCATCATTCATCCACGGGCAGCCGGATGGTCCGGACATTTCTCTGGCAGGAATGCGGCGTTTGCGGCAGGCCGGATCTGATCGCTTTCCGGGAAACGGTATGCGCATTGGTTCGCTGGCATATGCTGCCGCTTCATCTGATGAATCAGGATGAACCGAAACGCAGAGTCCTTGAAGTTGCGGCAGCCGGCAGGCTCGCGGTGGATTTTTCATGGCATCTGCTTTGCCTGCTGGCAAAGGCGGACGTAAAAGGCAGGATCGCAGACGATATGGAAGACTGCCTGGCCCGGGTGGAACTTTCCCGCATGATGGCGGAGGAGGCCGGCGCCCTGTACGCGCCGTACCCGTTCCCTGACAGCTTTACAGAGCACGCATATTTGTCCGGGCGGAACGTTCAGCCGGATCAGGCGCTTTACGACGACACCTGGGGCGAAGTGACCATGCTCTCCGGCCTGCCGGGAACGGGAAAGGACACCTGGATCCGGCGGAATCACGCGGATTTGCCGGTGGTCTCCCTGGACGGGTTCAGGGCGGAACTGGAAATCAGTCCCGCGGATCCCCAGGGGGAAGTGGTTCAGGCCGCCCGGGAACGGGCAAAGGAGTATCTGCGGAAAAAACAGCCGTTCATATGGAACGCAACCGATCTGACGAAAGACGTCCGGAAAAAACTGGCCGGGCTGTTCGAAAGATACGGCGCGCGGGTACGGATCGTTTATCTGGAGACGGACCGGCAAACCCGGGAAGCGCGGAATGCGGGAAGGCCCGATTCCGTTCCGGAGGGAGCGGTTGCCGGTATGCTGGGAAAAACGGTCCTGCCCACACCGGATGAAGCACAGGCTGTGGAGTGGCTGTGCGTATAAAAATCAACGGGAAAGGAGCGGTGTCGATGATCCGGCTTCAGATCAGCCTGAGCTTTCCGGGATACGCCCAGGGAAATATATCTGATTCAGGCTGTTGACAAACCGGAATCCCGCCCATATAATTTGATTTGCAGCGATCCTGACAACAGCAGGCAATCCTGCGTACGAGGTGTGTTTGGAGACTGTTCTGTAACGGGGAACATGGCGAATGAAATGACGCGGTGACATGACCGCTTGTTTGCTGATGCCATGGCGCGGTATGGACAGAAACCGGGCACTTTTTTGTTTGCTTTTTTCCTGTACCGCTTTCTCCGATTCTTGTTCATGTCATATCAAAACGAACAAGAGGGATCAGAATGACACAGGATATGATATCGCTCGGGTTTGACCGGATCATTGAAAAACTGAAAGACCATGCTGTTTCCGGGGCGGCGCGCCGGATTCTGTCCGATACCGCTCCCCTGATGAATGAGGGGCTTTGCCGCGCCCGGATGGAGGAAACCACGGCCGCGCGCCGCGTCATGGAGAACGCGGGTACTCCGCCACTGGCGGAAACGGAGGGAACCGAAACGAGCCTGGCAGAAGCGCTGCAAGGCGGCATGCTGATGCCTGCGCAGCTGTCCTCCATCGCGCGTTTTTGCACCGCGGTGCGGCGCCTGTCACGATACCTGCGGAATGCAGCGGTTCACAGCGCGGGTATCGCGGCCTGGCATACGGAACTGCCGGATCTGGTACCGCTGGAGGGAGATATCGACCGCTCTGTCCGGGAGGACGCGATCCTGGACGACGCCTCCCCCGTCCTGCGGAACCTGCGCCGCCGGCGGGAACATACGGAGCAGGGAATCCGCGAAAAACTGAACCAGCTCATCTTCCATCATAAACAGGAACTGGCGGACGCCTATATCACGCAGCGGGGCGGAACCTATGTGCTGCCCGTCCGGAAGAGCTTCCGGGGCCAGTTCCCCGGCCGGGTCGTGGAAGTTTCCGGCAAGGGTTCCACCGTGTTTATGGAGCCTTCGGCTGTCCGGTCCATGCGGGAGGAGCTGGATCAGCTGATGATGGAGATCGACACGGAAGAACGCCGCGTTCTCTGGGCGCTCAGCGACCGGATCGCTTCCGAAGCCTCTGCCCTGCAGAACGCCCTTCGCGTCATGACGGACCTGGACGTGCTTTTTGCCCGGGCAAAGCTGAGCCTGGAAATGAACGCGTGTCCGGCGGAGATCTCGGCCGGGCGCCTCATCCGCCTCCGGGAAGCCCGGCATCCCCTGCTGGATCCGACTTCCTGTGTTCCGCTGAACCTGGAGCTGTCCATGCCGGACGCCGGTATCGCAATCACCGGTCCGAACACCGGCGGCAAAACGGTTTGCCTGAAAACCGTCGGCCTGCTAGCCCTGATGGCCCAGAGCGGACTGCATATTCCCTGCGGGACAGGAACGGTCATCGGAATGATGGACCGCGTCCTGTGTGATATCGGGGACAGTCAAAGCATCAGCCAGAATCTTTCCACTTTTTCCGGCCATATGACCAACGTAATCCGGATCCTGGGAGAATGCAGCCGGGACAGCCTGATCCTGCTGGATGAGCTCGGCAGCGGTACCGACCCGGCGGAAGGGTCCGGGCTGGCTGCGGCAATCCTGGAAGAGCTGCTCCGGCGCGGCTGTTTTTTCCTGGTGACAACCCACGACCCGCAGATCAAGCAGTGGGCGGAGCAGACCGCGCATGTAATTTCCGCCCGGATGGCCTTTGACCGCGCTTCCCTGATGCCGCTCTATATGCTGGAACTGGGGAAAAGCGGCAAAAGCTGCGCCATCGAGATCGCCCGCCGTCTCGGCATGGATGAAGGGCTGCTGGCAAGGGCCCGGCAGGTGGCTGATCTTGGGCCGGGCGTGGTCCCGGAAGCGCGGCACAGGCCGATACGCGTGCCCGCCACCCGCCTGCAGCGCCTGGAGAAAAAAGCAGAAGGCAGCTTTGAGCATTTCTGCATGGGGGACAGCGTCCAGCTGCTGCCGGATAAAAAGAACGCCATCGTCTTCCGGCCCGCAGACGATGACGGCAACGTCGTAATTCAGCTCCGGGGAAGGAAGGTCACCGTGCGCCACAACCGTCTGAAGCTCCTGGTCCCGGCCGCTCAACTCTACCCGCCGGATTACGACTTCTCGATTATCTTTGATACCGTAGCCAACCGGAAGGCCGCCCATACCATGGACCGGAAATTCGATCCGGACGCGATGGTCGTCCTGAAGGAAGGAAAACAGCCTGAACAGCAGAAAAAGGAAGGATGAGCGCCATGAGCAGAGCAGATCGCTACAGACAGTATTTTACCGCGGATTGCCTGATGGGTCCCAATTCGTTCCGCCTGCTGGACGAACTGATCCGCAGGGACCCTTACGAAACGCGCTATGACCGTACGCTGGACCTGGGCTGCGGTATGGCCGTGACCTCCGTTTTCCTGGCGAACGAGACGCCCGCCAAAACGGTGTATGCCTTTGACCTCTGGGTCAGCGCGACGGATAACCTGAAGCGGATCCGGGAGCTTTCCCTGGAGGACCGGATCGTCCCGATCCACGGCGACGCGCTGGATATGCCCTTCGCGCAGGACTGGTTCGACGCCATCGTCAGCGTAGATTCCTATCATTATTTCGGGTGCCGGGAAGGAGTCTTTGCGGACAGGATCCTCCCCTTCGTCCGGCACGGCGGCTCCGTTATGATCGCGGTGCCCGGCCTCCGGGAGGAACCCCGGGGCGAACTGCGCACCCTGTTTGAAGCCTGGGCCGAAGGCGACGACGCCCTGTGCTTCAAAACAGCCGGCTGGTGGAAATCCATGCTTGAAAAGGAATGCGGAGACCGGTGCCGCATTTCTGTCATGGAGGCTGAATGCTTTGACGCCGCCTGGGAGGACTGGTTCAGTACCGGCCACGAATACGGAATCCGGGACAGGGATTTCCTGTCCCGGGGACTGGACCGGGTCCTGGACTTTGTACTGATCTATGTCCGGAAGCAATAAAAGAATCCTGCTGCCGGAGATTCCGGCAGCAGGATCGTGTTTTTATTCTTCGCTGAAGTCCGTATCCATGGCAACCTGCAGCATATAATCCGGATAGGCGTTCTGAACAGCCTCGCAGACTTCCCTGTACACCCGGCGGCGGTCCGGTGCGTCGAAGCTGACCACGATATCAAACCGGATGACTTTATTCAGCTGGTCATAATAGAAGCCGTGGATCTGGAGGATGTGCTCATGGGCCATGACGATCCCGGTAACCTTGTTTCTGGCCTCCACCGCCTCCGGATTCTTCGTATTGACCGAATACACACCGATCGCGGTGAGCAGGACGTCATGCTTCTGGTAAACATCCACCGTAACCGTCCGGATCAGTTTGTCCAGGTCGTCCGCGGAAAGCGTGTCCGGAACCTCAATGTGGACGGAACCGTTATAGGCATCCGGCCCGTAGTTGTGCAGCACCAGGTCATAGGCCCCGCTGATTTCCGGATAGCTGACGACGGTGGCCTTGATGTCCCGCGCCAGCTCCGCGTCAGCCCGCTCGCCCAGGATCCGGGAAAGCGTTTCCCGCAGCATTCCAACACCTGACCTGATGATGACCAGCGCGATGAGCGCGCCGAGCCAGGCTTCCAGCGAAATGTGGAAGATCAGGTAGATCGCGGCCGCGACGAGCGTGGATGCGGAGATGACGGAATCCAGCGTAGCGTCCTCTCCGGAATTGACCAGTGAGTCGGAATGGACTTTTTCGCCGACGCTCTTGACATACCGTCCCAGGACGATTTTGACCACAACCGCAACGGCCACGATGATCAGGGTGACGGCGCTGTAATCCGGCGTGTCAGGACTGATAATCTTCTTCACGGATTCGATGAACGCGGTGATTCCGGCATACAGCACCAGCAGGGAGATTACCATCGCGCTCAGATACTCGATCCTGCCGTATCCGAAGGGATGCTTCCGGTCCGGCTCTTTCCCGGCCAGTTTCGTACCGACGATCGTAATGACCGAACTCGCCGCGTCCGATATGTTGTTGACCGCGTCCATCACGATGGCGACAGAGTTGGAAGCGAATCCCACCACCGCTTTGAACGCCGCAAGAAACACGTTCGCCAGGATCCCGATGATACTGGTTCTGACGATGACCGCGTCACGGTTTCTTGTTCCCGCCGTTTCTTCTTTTCTCAACTGCTGCAGTCCCCTTTCCCGTTTCCTCCCGGCTTTCGTTCAGCCGTTTCCCTTCCACATAAACAATCCTTCAGCCGATACCAGTTTTCCGATCCTTTCCAGCAGCTGATCGTCAGCAGTATACACTGTCATATAGGTATCCGTATGATCCACCGTAATCAGCGCCTGCCCTCCGGCAAGAATATTCAGGTATTCCCGGCCGATCCGTCCCGCCCATACCGCCGGTTCAGGATTCCGGACCTCTTCATTTTCAGATACCAGCGTCAGATCGTAATAGCAATTTAGCTTCAGAATGAAATCCAGCTGTTTCCGCCGAAGGGCAGGATCCCGCAAAAAAAATTTCTCCACGGCGAAGAACTGTCCCGCACCTTCCGCCGGTACACGCTCCGGCAGGATATCCACAATCCGGCATGGCATCGTCAGCCACTGATCAATCGTCATCGGTTCCCCCGTTTCTTCATTCTGTATGTAAAAATCTCAGAGATTTCCTGGGCGCATCCGTCATGAAATCCCGGCGGCATTCCCGGTACAGGAGGCGGCCGGTTTTCTCATGGCAGCGCACCGGAAGATATCACCGGGCCGGAAGGCTTTATTCCCGAACGCCCTTCATTGCCGCTTCCCCGGCATGTCCGGACAGGGTCCGTATCCATATTATAATGGTAAGAAAGAAGGCGCGTCAATCGTTTCCCGTCCCGGGAAATCCAGGTCCCTGTCTCCGGTAATTTGGGCCGGTCTGCCGCTTTGATCCTTTTTCCCTTCCGCGGGTTTGCCAGGACGGCCGCGCGCACCGGCCGGCTGTCTGCGGAGGAACGCCTGTTTTTCTTGCCTTGATCCGCAGGATATAGTATATTGTTCCTGATTTTGAATCTGATCTGGTGGAATCAGCTGAAAAGCGGGGAGAAATATGATCAGAGCAGGAAAGACGGCAGCCCGGATCCTGGCACTGGTTCTGCTGCTGGCGGCCGTGTTGGCCGGAGCATCCGCCGCGGAAGGCGGGCACGCAGGGCATGAGGCCATTGTTTCCTTCCGTCCGGAAGCTGTTTCGGACGTCCATGATATGGAGCGGATTCTGTCAGCGAGCCTGGGTGCGGACTTCGAGCTCGTCAGCCCGATGCAGGTGGATGACGACCTGGTGCTCGGCCTGGTCAGGTGTCCGTCCCGCTCTGCCTCGGAACTGGTCCCGCTGCTCTCCGCGAACGGGGACGTAGCATACGCGCAGGAGAACAGGATCTTCCGCCCGCTGAGCTATGACAGCCTCGGACGATACAGCTATGATCTGGACGACCCGCTGAGTCCGTACCAGTATTACCTGAACCCGCCCACTGCGGTGAACCTGAACACCAGCGTCGGAAGCACCCTGTCCCAGGGACTTTCGGCGGATCAGGTCGTCTCCCTGCGCGCCTGCGGGCTGTGGGACGGGGACGGCGGCGACGTGGTGGTGGCTGTGATCGATACCGGCGTCAACGCGGAGCATGAGGACCTGAAATCCGTGCTGTGGCACAACCCGGGCAATATCGGGCTTCCGGGGGACTCCGGCTACAACTACCTGGAGGACATTCCCGACGTAAAGGATACCATCGGCCACGGGACCCACGTGGTCGGCATGATCGCGGCCGCAGCAAACAACGGCAAAGGCATTGCCGGGATTGCCGCGGGCGCGGACGTCCGCGTGATGGTACTGGCAACCAACCACTACCCCGAGGATTCTGAAACGGAAAACGAATACTGTTTCCTCCAGAGCATGAATTACATCCTGCAGGCAAAGCGTGCCGGCGTAAACATTGTGGCAGTCAACAACTCCTGGTCGGCAGGGTCCGGCTACCTCTATGACGCCATGCTGGAAAAAATGGGCGAGGAAGGAATCGTGAACTTCATCGCAGCCGGAAACGACCGGGTGAATATGGAACACCAGGGAAGCGGCCTCTCGGACACGAAGGTATTCAGCACGGTGGTCGTCGGCGCCTGTGACAACGCCGGCAATCCCGCAGGCTTCTCCAATTACGGCAAAACCTCCGTGGACATCTTTGCCCCCGGGGTCGGTATCCTGTCCGCCTACGGCGGATCCAGCTACATGCCGAACCTTATGGCCGCGGAGAAACTGGCGGAGACCACCGAATACTACGGCCGGTTCGAAGCCGGCATGGTGTGCGGCGACGGGAAAATCCGCTCCGGGGACCGGGATACCGTCACCCCCGTGACCGGACAGGACGGGCAGTCCCCGAAGCCTTTCGGCAGCCTGCGGTTTTATGCGCAGAAAAACCTGCCGGAGGGAGCCGCGCTCCAGTCGGACGGGGAGGCGTATCTCGAGCTCTCCGTCAGCACGGAGGCGGCGTTTGCCGCCCGGGCAGTCCTGGAAGTGACGATCCGCAATCCCCAGGAGGGGGAACAGTATTACATCTGGTTCCCCTACGCCAAGAACCCCGCGACCACCGGCACGGACAACACGCTGCTGTCCATCCTCGCGTATCGCGGGTACCGGGAAGGCGACAACCCGTCCGTGATTTACGGCGGCGAAATCCTGGCCGGAACGGACGAAAACGGGGAGCCGCAGTGCTCGGTCGTCGCCGAGGGAACCTTTCAGTACAACAACGGCAGCCCGGACAGCGGCGTCGCCATGCACATCCACCAGGACCTCGCCTGCATCTCGGAGGGGACGCAGCTGCTGCTTGGCGCGAATGAGCTGGCCTCCGGGCAGGAGGTTGGCCTCGGCTTCATGATTGACCCGGGCCAGCCGGAGCGCCTGCCCGGCTCCTCTGAAAACGCGCCTATCCATTTCTACATCGATTCCCTGGGGGTATCCGTTCCGGGCATGAATGAACAGGCTGCCCCGGTAAACGGCGGCTATGAGATCATGAGCGGCACCTCCATGGCGTCCCCAGCCGCGGCAGCCTCCTATGCGCTGCTCGCGGCAAAGCACCCCCGGACAGCCGGCCAGAGCGGCGCCGATTATGTGAAGGAAATGCTGGCGCTGTTCCTGTCCTCCGCCCGGCGTACCGACGCGCTGAAGGACCTGTGCGCCACGGGCGGCTATGTCGACCTGTCCCGGCCGGAAAAAAACTATCCCTCGGTCTCCGACGCGGTCTGCGACGTGGAGGCGGACACCCTCACCCTGTACGGCCGGAACCTGACGGAGGGGTACAGCCTGGGTGTTCGGAACCTGGCGTCCGGTTCGGTGACGGCCCTTCCCGTGGCGGGTATGGCCCTGGAATACGCGAAGGACGGAGAGACGCTGGTCATCCGCGGCGCACATACACTGTTCAATAACTCCCTGGAGTTTGTCTTCTCCGACGGAAACGGCGTATGCTCGGGAACCGCGTATTACCTCGTCCGGGGCCAGGACGCGCCGGAGCTTGTTTTCAGCTGGGGCGTGGGCGAAGGCGACGCCGTCCTGCTCACAGACAGCGCAGGAAAAGCGCTCTATGCCTATAATTTCTACACCGGCGCCGTCTCAGTCTGGAACGGAAACAGTTTTGTTGCCCGGCACAATGCCGGCATCGTTGACGCCATGCGCGCCAAACTGCTGTCGGAGGGCTGGACGGAGAAACAGCTGGACGGCGCGGAGACGGATATCAGATCCACGTCCTTATCCGACTCCCTCAGGGTTCCGGCCAGCATGGACAACCGGATCTATGATTTTGTCCGGGTTCAGGATTACTCCTCCCCTGAAGAAACAAAATCCTGGTATTATATTGCCTCCATGGATTATACGGCTGCCTCGCCGGTATGGGAATTCCGGGAAGCAGCGGATTACCCCGGACCTGTCAGAATTCCCGGGCAGGATGACCGGTGGGGTGATCCGCAGGCTCTCGCCGTGACGGGCGGAAAGCTGTATCTCTTCGGATTTGTTTCTGACGTTCCTTCCCCTTATACTTTTGTATTCTGCTGCAACCTGGAGACCGGGGAATGGACCCGGGGCGCCGACCTGTCCGGCACTGCGTTGTCATCCCTCTATATTCAGGCGGATGACGGGAAAGTCTGGATCGTATTTGCCTCGGAAAACGAAGGAGAAAAAATGTCCCGGAGTGTATACCTCTATGACGGGACCGGCTGGTCCCTTATGGGGGATCTTCCGTTCGCCGGCCGGCACATCGTGCAGGATAATATTGTCGAAAGCGGACAAATCAGCGCAGGCTGCATGCTGTCGGAGTGCGGCCTGTTCATGCTCAACTGTTCCACGGAGGGCGGCGGAAACTTTTCTGTTTACGATCCGGAAACGGGTGAATGCCTGCCGCTGTACCTGACGCTGCGGGATGACAGGTCAGACGCGCTGGATGCCACGGCTGTCATGGCCGAAGGCGACGTGTATATGCTGATGCGCAGACAGGCGATCGGCAAGCCGCCCTTTGCTGTTGAACTGTACCGTATCCCGTACCGGAATCTTTACCGGGCCGCTTCCTCGTACCTCCACACTGCCGGCAACGGTGACCCCGTAGTAATGGCCCCAAAGCGCGCCACGGTGGACCGGCTGACCCGTGACCGGTTCCGCCGGCTGGCCGTGGACGGCGTCACGGTGGATCCGAAGGATTACCGGCTGGAGAAGGGAAGCATGGTGCTGACACTTTCCCCCGCATACCTGGACACCCTTGCCGCGGGTAAACACCAGGCGGTGCTGCGCTTCGCCGACGGCACAGCTGAAACAACGATCATTATCACGAAGCCCGTTCCGCAGACCGGCGACGGCGCATCTCCCCTGCTGTGGATCCTGTGCGTCTGCGCGGGCTCGGCGGCACTCCTTTTCCTCTTCCGCCGCAGGCCCCCGGCTGAACGATGATCCCCCGGCCGGGAAACCGTTTACGTCCGCCGGGTGATCCGGACGGCCATGAACTGTTTTCCGCCCAGGTTCACCCGGCATTTCCCCCGGAATATGCCGGCTTCCGTAATCGTCATGTTCCAGGTATCGATGACCTCGACCTTCCATTCTCCGTCCCCGGGCAGGGGAATGTCCCTGAACGAAGGGCGCATAAAGCTGAAATAGAAAAGATGGTAACTGCTCCCGGCCGCCGGATCCGCCTGCGCGGGAACAGCGTGCACGCAGTCCCAGTCCGCGAAGGTCTTTTCCGCCGGTCTTAGCCCGTTTCCCGGTACGCCGTTCAGCACGTCCAGCAGGAAACCGACCCGTTTCCAGCTTTCCCCGTGCAGTTCCCCGCCGTGGCTCCACCACAGGACGTCCTTCGGATGGAGAAACGTCTCCCCGTGTCCCGGATACCCTCCCCGCAGCGCCCCTTCCCAGAAGCGCCGGACCAGTTCTTCGCCGGTCAGGTTTCCCCAGCCGTGCTGAATATTTCCTTCATAGGCGATTTCGTCCAGCACCACCGGCTTATGAAACTGCCGCCGCCACTCATCCGTATACTCCGCCGTCCGGTAAAGATCCTGCCGCTGGATGCTGCAGTGGGTAATCCACGGCCTCGTGTGATCATAGAAAGACATACAGTTGTGGATCGAACGCAGATGATGATAGGGATCCCTGTCGACCATCAGCTGCCCGTAGAATTCCCAGTCCTCTTCCTTCTTGTCCTGAAGCAGGTCGTATTCGTTAGCGGCAGCCCACCATACATTCCGGTAGGCGGAAAACCGGGTAATCACGTATTTCCAGTAAAGCTCGTCCGCCTCCCGCGGCATGGATGAAAATCCCCACCGGTCATATGGATGCATCACGATCAGATCCGCTTCAATCCCCAGTTTCTGCAGTTCCAGGATGCAGCGCTCAATATGCCTGAAATGCGCCGGATTCGGCCGGGTAAAGTCAAAGCGGCTCCCGTTTGCTTTTCCCGTATATTGATAAAAGTTATCCTTCGTCAGCACGGACGAATCCATGGGCGTGCCTTCAAACGGATATGAACGGGGTTCTCCCAGGTTATAGTCGTAATGCTTCGGCAGGATGCAGAACCGGAGCTTGTTGAACCTGGCCTTTTTCAGGGATTCGAGCGTTTGTGCGATCCGTTCGTCCGGCTGCAGTTCCCACACGTAGCTCGTGGTGCCCAGCGGATAGAAAGGTGTTCCGTCCGCGTAGGAAAAGCAGTACGGTTCGGCCACCCGGACGGGGCCGTGATTGCCCTCCGCCGCTTCGGTTACCTCAAACGCACCGGAGCGGGAAGGCCCGAAGGTTCCGTCGATCTCATAATGATAGACGCCGGTATGGGAAGGCATGAAGCGAATCCTGTAGACGCCTTCCCCGTCGTAGAACCCGTCCGCGTCAACCGTTTCGTGCGCGCCACGGAACCGTCCGTGAATCGTGAAGTCCGTAAAGGGGTTGCCGTCCTGCCTTCCGGCCAGCGCCAGCTCGAAGCAGCCCCATCGTTCCACCTTTTCCATTGCCATATGCCTTTCCCCGATCGGCTCCGCGGCCTTTTACTCAATCATCCCGCCGTGGAAACAGCATTCATAGATCTGTTTTCCCCGGTATTCGATGGCTTCCTTTCCCTGAAACCACTCAAAACTGCCTTCCGTATCGCAGAAGTAGGAATAATCGCCGTTTTTGTACTCCCGCGGCCCGCGGTAGGGTTCATCCTCCGGCACATGGAGCAGCGCTTCCTTCAGGAAATCGCCGCTGAAACCTTCGCCGGTCACCCGCCCGGCATAATTCATACTCCAGTACGGGACGCCTGAAACCCAGACCGCTTCCTCCCCCGCAAACCGGCGGCCGCCCAGATAGGTATCGTAGTACGTCAGCTGGTCCTCCCGGTAGATCAGGTCATGGGACGCTGTTCTGGAAGGCGCCGTTTCCGCCCCCTTCCCGGCGTATGTCGCCCGCTTGGCCCGGATCAGAAACGCTGTGATTTTCCTGTCCATCAGTCTGCTGCTCCTTCATATCCCGTCTTTCCGGGAGGCCGGTCCCTCCCGGGCTCCCGGAAAGACGTCAATTCAGCGCGGACACGCCGCCGTCACCACTGCGGATGAATGATTTCCCTCAGCAGGCGGTCATAGACGTCCCGCACCGCCTGCATCTGCTGTTCTGTCAGCGGTTCCAGCCCGGCGGCCCTGACATTGCTTTTCACCTGTTCCGCGCGGCTCGCCCCGGGAATGACCACGCTGACTTCCGGATGCATCAGGACCCACCGGATCGCAATGGCGGCGAGGTCGCCGGTGCCGAAAACGCCCTTCAGTTCCTCAACTGCCTGCAATCCCGTTTCGTAGGGAACCCCTGAGAAAGTCTCGCCTTTATCGAACGCCGCGCCGTCCCGGTTATAGCTCCGGTGGTCCTGCGGACCGAAGACGGTATCCCGGGTATATCTTCCCGTCAGCAGCCCGCTGGCCAGCGGCACCCGGGCGATAATCCCGACGTTGTTCTTCTTTGCCAGCGGGAACAGCTGGTCCAGCGGCTTCAGCCTGAACATATTGAAAATGACTTCCATGGCAGAAATATCGTATTCCATTGCCCGGACGCCCTCTTCCGCCTTCTCGATGCTGACCCCGTAAGCGGCGATCTTTCCAGCCGCTTTCATCTTGTCCAGTGCCGTAAAGATATCGTCCCGCTGATATACCGCCGTCGGCGGGCAATGCAGCAGGATCAGGTCCAGCTGTTCCGTCCGCAGCCGGCCCAGGCTTTCCTCGATGAAGCGCCGGACCGCTTCCGGCGTATACATCTCCGCCGTATGGGGATTCAGGCGCCTTCCGCACTTTGTCGTCACAAAGAACCGGCCGGGATGCTGCGAGAGGTATTCCCCGATGCATTCCTCGCTTTTCCCGGCGTTGTAGACGTCGGCCGTGTCGATGAACGTGATGCCGGCATCGTCCGCAGTTTTCAGGATCTTCATGGCTTCCTCCCGGTTGAAGGGATCGCCCCATTTTGTGCCGAGCTGCCATGTGCCCAGGCCGATTTCGCTGATTTCCCTTCCCGTTTTCCCCAGAATGCGCTTGTTCATCTTTCGCTTCCTCCTCATTTTCCGTATGGGCTGTCAAACTCTTTTTCCGCCTTCCGGACGGCGTCTTCCAGCGTCATCCCGGCGAAATTCTGCGCGCCGAGATACCGGCCGGACTTCCCGTCGTCGACGAACACGCCGACAACAATTCCCGGGATCGCGCTTTCCGGCGCGTTGGGCGCCTGCGCGCCGCCCAGGTCCGTCCGGCACCAGCCGGGATCCGTCAGGTTGATCAGCACGTCCGTTCCCTGCACCTTGCTTCCCAGGTCGATGGTTATCTTGTCCAGCGCAGCCTTGCTGGCGGAATATCCCGCCTGGCATACGTCCAGCGCGATCCCGCTCGTCGTGTTCAGGATGCGGCCCGTTCCCTTCGCTGTCATCTTCGGCAGGAAGTGATAACAGATCATCGCCGGCGCGATCGTGTTCACCCGGAAACTGATTTCGTAATCGGACACCGGCGTCGCGCAGTAGTCTGTACGGTAGGCGATCTGCAAGCCCGCGTTGTTCAGAACGATATCCACGTCCACGCCGAATCCGTCAATCTCCTCCAGCATCCGCTTCACGGCTTCCGGATCGTTGAGATCCGCCGCCACCGAACGGGCGGAGATTCCTTCCGCGCGGACTTCAGCCAGTACTTTTTCCGTGTGCGCCGTGTCGCGGCTGTGAAGAATCAGATTGCAGCCCTGTTTCGCCATGAACCGGGCGGTCAGGTATCCGATTCCCCGCGCGGCGCCGGTAATCAGCGCCCATTTTCCTTTTACCTGATACATCGTTCATGCCTCCCTGTTTTGCTTTTTCCATATCATATATGTTAAAGTTAACTCCAAGTCAAGAGGATGGGCGCATCCGAAATCCGGCCGTGATTCCGCTTCAGCCGCCGGCTGCTTTATTCCATCGCTTCCGCGAAAGCCCTGAACACTTTCCGGCTGTTTTCATCCGTCCGGTACGAAAACTCCGGATGCCACTGGACCGCCCACAGGAACCGCCGGTCCGGCTTGCAGACCGCTTCCGCGATCCCGTCAGGCGCTGCAGCCATCACTTCCAGCCCTTTCGCCAGGGTTCTGATCCCCTGGTGATGATAGCTGTTCACCGGCAGGATGTCGACCCCCAGGCAGCCGTGCAGCGGGGAACCCCTGAACACCTCCACGTCGTGCACGCGCCGGTCATACGGCGCGGTGCCGTGATGGTTCGTTTCGGAAGGATGCTGCAGCGGGAGGTCCTGGTAGAGCGTGCCGCCGAGCGCAGCATTGATGAACTGAATCCCGCGGCAGATGCCCAGCACGGGCTTGTCGGCTTCCATCGCCAGCTTCAGCACGGCGGCTTCCATCCGGTCCCGCTTTTCGCAGCAGGAAACAAGGTCCTCCAGGGGCTCCTCATGGTAAAGGCGCGGTGACACGTCGTGCCCGCCGGTGAAAAGGAATCCGTCGCAGCCTTCCGCCAGCTGCGCCAGTTCCGCCTCATCCGAGGTGAACGGGAAAATGACCGGGATGGCGCCCGCCCCGCTGATTCCGTCCATATAACCCGGCAGCATCCAGATACTGTCCTTCTCATCGTCCCACAGCGGCATCACGCCGACGATCGGTTTTCTCATAAACGCTTCCTTTCCGGCTTCAGAAGCCGAAGCGGTATTTATTCAATCCTGTCCGCCGCAAATATGATATATGACTGAACCGGCCGATTGTCAAGTACGCCCGTACCGGTCTTTCCGGTATCGTCCGCAGGAAAGCTTTCCCTTTTCAGGCAATTGTGTTATCTTAGGAACGATCAACGAACCGGACGGCCGGTCCCCGGCCGTCCGCCTGAAAAGACGGGGATGAAAAATGCAGATCTGCGAATACGGAAATCCGGACGCCTCCGTGGTGCTGGTCGAGCCCATTCATGTGCCCGACGGAATGGAACACGAAGCCTCCCTCATCCGGGAACTCTCAGGCATGGATTTTTTCCTGCTGGGAATCCGGGTCGACTGGTTTCAGGATCTTTCCCCCTGGCCCACCCCGGCGGTTTTTGGAAACGCAGCCTTCGGGGACGGCGCCCGGGAAACGCTGGACCGGATCCTGAAGCTGACGGGGGAGCCGGGGAAGCGGTATGTGCTCGGCGGATACTCCCTGGCAGGCCTGTTTGCCCTCTGGGCCGCCTGCCGGACGGGCGCCTTTTCCGCCGTAGCGGCCGTGTCGCCCTCCGTCTGGTTTCCCGGCTTTGCGGAATACATGAAAGCCCGCGGCATAAAAACCGGTCGCGTCTATCTCAGCCTGGGCGACCGGGAAGAAAAAACCCGGAATCCGGTGATGGCCCAGGTCGGGGCCCGGATCCGGGAGATTCATGCATGGCTGGAATCGCAAAATGTTCCGTGCTGCCTGGAATGGAACAGGGGAAATCATTTCATGGATCCTGACAGGCGGATGGCGAAAGGCTTCGCCTGGACAATCCGGGACCTGCATGCCTGACCGGAACGCCCGCACGCCCGGCAGTGCTTTCATCGCCGGGCGTATCCGGACGCGTCCCGCCGGCCGTCGCTCATGATCACTCAAACTGGGCTGCGTACAGCTGGTGGTAAAAGCCCTTCCGGTCCATCAGCTGCCGGTGGGTGCCCTGCTCGACCACGTCCCCGTCCCGCAGCACCAGGATCCGGTCTGCGTTTTCGATGGTGGACAGGCGGTGGGCGATCACGAAGCAGGTCTTCCTGTTCATCAGTTCCCGCATGGCTTTCTGGATTTCCCGCTCCGTAGCGGTATCCACGTTGGACGTCGCCTCATCCAGGATCAGCATCGGCGCGTCGTAGAGCATCGCCCGCGCGATGGTCAGCAGCTGTTTCTGCCCCTTGGAGATGTTTCCGCCGTCCTCGCTGATCACGGTATCGTACCCCATCGGAAGGCGCATGATAAAGGGATGGATCCGGGCGGCTTTCGCCGCCGCCACCACTTCCTCCATGGTCGCGTCCGCCCTGCCGTAGGCGATGTTCTCAAAGATCGTTCCGTGGAATACCCAGGTATCCTGCAGCACCATGGCATAGGCGCCCCGGACGCTGCGGCGGACCGCGGTGCGGATCTCCTGCCCGTCGATGCGGATGGCGCCGCTGTCCGGGTCGTAGAACCGCATCAGCAGATTGATGATCGTCGTTTTGCCCGCGCCCGTGGGACCCACGATCGCGATCAGTTTCCCGGCCGGAGCGTCCAGGTTCAGGTCGTGCAGAATCGTTTTCCCGGGTTCGTAGCCGAAGGACACGTGTTCCGCGCTGACGTCGCCCCGGACGTTGGCAAGCAGCCGGGCGCCTGCCGCGTCCGCGCTTTCCTCCTCTTCATCCAGCAGAGAGAAAACGCGTTCGGAAGCCGCCAGGGCGGAAAAGAGCTCGTTGAACACCTCCGCCACCGCGTTGATCGGACCGGCAAACTTGCGGCTGTACAGCACGAAAGACGAGATCCGCCCGAGATCGATCTGCCCGTTCAGGTAAAGGATTCCGCCCAGCAGGGCAATCAGGCTGAGCCCCAGGTTGTTGATCGCAGTCATCGTCGGCCCGATGGTCACCCCGTAGTGTTCGGCCTCGAGGAAGGCGTCGGCCGCGTTCCGGTTGATGCCGTCAAAGCGCTCCTCCACCCGGTTTTCGTAGGCATAAGCCAGGATCGTTTTCTGCCCGGAGAGCATTTCTTCCACAAAGCCGTTCATTACGCCGTAGCTTTTGGACCGCTTCGCATACCGGGGCTGAGTCTTCTTCCGCATGTTCACGGTATAGATCACGGATACCGGCACCGTGACCAGCGCCAGCGCGGACAGCGGCAGGGAGATGCTGATCATCATCACCAGCGAGCCGACGACGGTCACGACGCTGGTGAGGATCTGCACGACGTCCGTGGCGATGCAGGTGGAGATTACGTCAATATCGTAGCTGACCCGGCTGATGATATCCCCGGCTTGGTACCTGTCGAAATAGCTGACCGGGAGCCGCATCAGTTTGTCGAACACATCCTGCCGCATCCGGCGGGCCACCCGCTTGCTGACCGCGGTCATGACCAGGCTGATACCGAAGCCCAGCACGGCGGAACTGAGATAGCACGCCAGCATCAGCTGGGCATAATGCCGCACCGCAGCAAAGTCGACCCTGCCGGCCCCGGCGTCCGCCTCCCGGATCGCGGCTCCGGCAAGGCTCGGACCCCACAGGCTCAGCAGGTTGCCCAGCAGGCTCAGCACGGCGACCCCGGCGATCACGTACCGCCACGACCCCAGGTAGTGCAGCATCCGGAGCAGCGCGCCGCGGGTATCCTTCGGTTTTTTCATCACGGTGTCCCGGGCCATTATCCCACCTCCCCCATCGCTTCGCTCATCTGGGTTCTGCAGATGTCCCGGTATTCCGGACAGGAGGCCAGCAGCTCCGCATGGGTTCCCCGGCCGATCATGGCTCCTTCGTGCAGCACAATGATCTCGTCCATGGAAAGGATGGAAGAGACCCGCTGGGCAATCACGACCGTCGTGGCGCCGCTGTGATACGCGCGGAGGGCCTTGCGCAGCTCTGCGTCCGTCCGGTAATCCAGGGCGGAGGACGCGTCGTCCAGGACCAGGATCTCCGGATTCGCCGCCAGGGCGCGGGCAATCAGGATCCTCTGCTTCTGGCCGCCGGAGAAATTGGCGCCCCGTATCAGTGCTTTATGGTCAAACCCCTCCGCGTATCTCCGGATGAATTTTCCGGCCATGGCGTCTTCCGCGGCGCGCGCCAGCTTTTCTTCGTCGTCCTCCCTGCCGAAGGAGATGTTTTCCCGGATGGTATCGGCAAAGATTACGTCGTTCTGGAAAACGACGCCGAATTTCCGGTGCAGCTCGTCCCGCCCATAGCCCCGGACGTCCCGCCCGTCCACAAAAACATGCCCTTCCTGCGGGTCGTAAAAACGCATCATCAGGTTGACGACCGTGGTCTTTCCGCTGCCGGTAGCGCCGATTATTCCGAGGCTTCCGCCCTTTTTCACCCGAAAGGATATGTCATGGAGGCATTGCTGCCGCTGCTCGCCAAGGAATTGTCCGTGCGCCTCTCCCGGCGCGTCCGCGTCATAGTTGAAGGAAACGTGGTCAAAGATCAGCGCCTCTTCCCCGGGGGCGGCCGCCAGCTGCTCCGCGGGAAGCGGGTCCAGTTCCTCCGGAAGGTCGATAATCTCGCGGATCCGGTTGGCGGAAGCGTTGGCCTTCGACATCATCATGAAAATGCGGTTCAGGCCGATGACCCCCATCAGGATCATGTTGAAATACGTCAGGAAAGCCAGGATCACGCCCGGTTTGATCTGTCCGTCATTCACCCGCTGTGCGCCGACCAGCACCACCAGCGTCAGGCCCACATTCAGGAACAGCGTCACAATCGGTCCGGGCAGGCTCATGATCACGCCGGCCCTGACCTCCTGCCGCATCATGCGGTCGTTTGCCTCGCTGTACCGCTGTTTCTCCCAGGGCTCCTTTCCCAGCGCCCGGACCACCCGGATGCCGGTGATGCTCTCCCGCATCCGCCGCACCAGCACGTCCATCCTTCTCTGGACTTCGTTGTACAGGGGAATCCCCTTCCAGGAAACAAAGCACACCAGGACGATCATCAGCGGCGCCATCACGCAGAGAATCGCCGCCAGGCCCGTGTCCATCATCAGGGTGATGGCGATGCCGCCCAGCAGCATGATCGGCGCCCGGATCCCCATCGTCTGGATCATCCGGACAAAGCTCTGGACGTTATAGGTATCACTCGTCATCCTGGAAATCAGGGAAGGCAGGCCTGCCTGGTCCATCTGGTTCCCGGAAAGGTTCAGGGCCGTGTGAAACAGATCCCGCCGGATGGCAAAGGTGCTGTTCCGGGCCACCCGGATGCTCATCCGGTTGGCGCATATGTTCAGGATGCGGGTGACCAGCGTCAGCAGGAGCATGACGCCGCCCCAGAAAATCACCGGCCAGGCGTTCTCCGCCGCCGGGATCACGCGGTCGAGCAGATGCTCCAGCACATAGGGCAGCAGCAGGTCGGTTCCCGTGCCGAGCAGCTTGATCAGCATCACGGCCGCAATATAAGCCCGGGAGGAACGAACGTATCGCAGAATCAGTTTCATAAACGGGAGCAGGCTCCTCTCAGTCCTCCGTATACCGCCGGCGGATCTCCTCGATCACGTGCGCCGTACTTTTCTCCACTGTCCCGTCCCGGAACGGGTTCAGCAGGCGGCCTGTCTCCAGCAGTTCAAAATACCCCCTGGTTCCGCCGGCGCGGCACAGCCGCAGGTAGTCCTCCCACGCCGCCTTCCGGTTCTCCTTCATCCGTCCGTAATACTGGAATGCACAGACCTGCGCCAGCGCGTACTCGATGTAGTAGAACGGATACAGGAAGACATGGAGCTTCTGCATCCAGAATCCGCCGCTTTCCAGGAATCCGTTGCCGTCATAGTCCCGCCAGGGCATATATTTCAGCTCGATCTCCCGCCACGCTTTCCGCCATTCCGCCGGCGACATGCCCGGGTTTTCGTACACTGCGTGCTGGAATTCGTCCACGCAGACCAGGTAAGGGATCGTGCACAGCGCCCCGAACAGGTGCGCCGTGATATACTTTTCCGCCTTGTCCCCGAAGAAATACGACATCCAGGGATAGGCAAAGTGTTCCATGGACATGGAATGAACCTCGTTGATTTCCGAGGTCGACCCGCACAACTCGGCCACCGGGATCGACCGCATGGCCAGGTAGCCCTGGAAGGCGTGGCCCGCCTCATGGGTCAGCACGTCCACGTCCGCTTCAGTGCCGTTGAAGTTGCTGAAAATGAACGGCGCCTGGTACGACGGCAGCC
>JAEEGL016962911.1_pt1 | contig 31172 bp, 26 predicted proteins | sample 9134231 | NCBI WGS metagenome assembly JAEEGL01 (sample SAMN16246548, study PRJNA631951) | gut metagenome | biome: gut microbiome; feature: rumen; material: fiber-attached | host: Bos | place: Iran: Karaj | collected 2018-10
ACCGGCTTGACAGGTGCCTGTGCAGAATCGGAGAGGATGCTCATGTCTTTCTCCCTGGCCTCGACCGGGTTGATCACATAATGCCTGACCTTGGCAAGCGCCTCGTCCGGAGTCCCCTCGGGGAAGATCAGGAGCCTTGCGCTCTTGATGCGGATCGAGGCCCCGGGATCCAGCAGCCTGACGCAATCGGCGGCAGATGCGGCCCTCTGGTCGAACTGGCCCGGAAGATACTCTATCGCAATGCATTTCGAAGATCCGGCGTAATTCCCGGCATCCTCATATACGGTGACGTCATCAGTGACCTTCTCTCCGAAGACGCCATATGCGGATTGCGCTACGAGTTCCTTCGAAAAGCCGAAGAGATCATAGACATTCACAAGCCTGAGCCCGGCAAGGTCCAGCGAAAGGTTCTCGTTAAGTTCAGCGAGCATGCTACTGGCCTCGACACGGAAAGCCGGCTTCTTCTCTACATATACGCGGAATGCTTTCATATCACAGTCTTCTCAATCTTTTCCGCCTGCTCTTTCCTGTAGTCCACAAGTTTCTGCGCCAGCGCAGGATCGGCCAGGGCCAGGATCTCCACTGCCAGGATCGCGGCGTTCTTCGCTCCTCCTATCGCCACGGTGGCTACCGGGATACCGGTCGGCATCTGCACCATTGAAAGGAGTGAATCCATCCCGCCGAGAGCCTTTGTCTGCATAGGCACGGCAATCACCGGAAGAGTTGTGATCCCGGCTGCGACGCCGGCAAGATGAGCGGCACCGCCGGCACCTGCGATGATTACTCCGACTCCCCTGTCACGGGCTCCCTTCACATAATCGATCATAAGTGAAAGGGTCCTGTGTGCGCTTACCACCTTCTTTTCGAATTCAACCCCAAAGGCGGAAAGGACCTGCTCAGCACCAGACATAACCTCATAGTCGCTGACAGATCCCATTATGATTGAGACTTTCATTGTTATTGTTGTTTTAACAAGTTTTCAATTACTTCCGGGAAATGGCGCATCTCGAGCACATGCTCTTTCGCGGAAATCTCTTCTGCGCTCTCATCTCCGTCAAGAGGCACGGAGAACTGGGCTATGATCCTGCCTCCGTCGATCCGGGAATCGACATAGTGTACCGTCATTCCCGTCTCCTTCTCGCCCGCAGCCTTCACCGCCTCATGCACATGCATCCCGTACATCCCCCTTCCTCCGAATTTCGGAAGCAGGGCCGGATGCAGGTTCACTATCTTGTCCGGATAGGCCTCGATGAGGAAATCCGGAACCACCAGGAGGAAGCCTGCAAGCACTATGAATTCCACCCCATAGCGCTCCATCATCGGCATAAGCACAAAGGGATCATTGAATTCCCTTCGTGAAAGGACCTCTGTCGGAACTCCGAGCTTCCGGGCGCGTACCAGTGCATATGCATCGGACCGGTTGCTGAGCACCAGGCATATGTCCACATCCTGCGAGTCCTTGAAATGCTTAATCAGGTTCTCGCAGTTGGTGCCGCTGCCGGAGACGAAAACTGCAACTTTGGTCATAATGAGGAAAGGCAATCAAGTACATCAGCCTCAACCGATTCCGCAGTGTAGTCCTTGCGGGCGAACGGCTCACCGGTAATGTGTTCGTAGAGTTCCACGTACCTGTCGGTGATGCCTGAGACGACCTCGGGAGTCATTTCGGGGACTTTCTGTCCTTCCTGCCCCTGGAATCCGTTCGCCATAAGCCATTCCCTGACGAATTCTTTGGAAAGCTGCCTCTGGCGCTCTCCGCGCTCCTGCCTTTCCTGGTAACCGTCAAGATAGAAATACCTGGAGGAATCGGGTGTGTGGACTTCGTCCATAAGGATTATCTGTCCGTCCCTCTTGCCGAATTCGTATTTGGTATCGACCAGGATGAGGCCGCGTTCGGCAGCGATCTCCGTCCCCCTCTTATATATGGCCCTGGTGTACCTTTCGAGGGCTTCATAGTCTTCCCTGGAGGCAAGTCCAGCGGCGATTATCTCTTCGCGGCTTATGTCCTCGTCGTGGCCGGCCGCAGCCTTGGAAGTCGGGGTAATGATTGGCTCGGGGAATTTGTCGTTCTCTTTCATCCCTTCCGGAAGCGGAACCCCGCAGAGGGTCCTCTTTCCTGCCTTGTACTCTCTCCATGCATGACCGGTGAGGTAACCGCGGATAACCATCTCGATCTTGAAGGGAACGCATTTCCACCCTACCGTAACCATGGGATTAGGGACTGCAACCTTCCAGTTGGGGAGGATGTCGGATGTAGCATCCAGGAACTTGGCTGCAATTGTGTTGAGGATCTGGCCTTTAAACGGGATGCCCTCAGGGAGGACAACGTCGAATGCAGAAATCCTGTCCGTTACTACCATGGCAAGGAGGCGGTCATCGATGTCATAGACATCACGCACCTTGCCGACATACTTGCCCCGCTGTCCGGGAAAAGAAAAATCGGTTCCGGTAATTGCTTTCATAGTTGTTTTTTGTTGGAGACGCGAAGTTACTCTTTTTCCTAAAATTTATCAATCAGAATCCGGTATAATTCCATGGTGTCACTGCCCTCATCTCTTCCTTTACGGCCTCCGGGACCTCAAGGGAATCGATGAATGCGGAGATTGATCCGCTGTCCACTGCCGCCCCGGTGCGGGTAAGCGCCTTGAGGGCCTCATATGGATGAGGATATCCTTCCCTCCTGAGGATGGTCTGGAGTGCTTCGGCGACCACGGCCCAGCTCCTCTGGAGGTCAGCATCGATTACCGGGCGGTTGAGAAGCAGTTTCCCGAGTCCCTTCTTCAGCGACGCGAGGGCTATCATCATATGCCCGAGAGGGACTCCTACGTTCCTGAGGACGGTGGAGTCGGTGAGGTCGCGCTGCAGGCGCGAAATGGGGAGCTTCATCGACAGGAAGGTCAGGACGGCATCCGCCATTCCCAGGTTCCCCTCAGCATTCTCGAAATCGATGGGATTGACTTTATGGGGCATCGCGGACGAACCTACCTCCCCTGCGACCACCTTCTGGTGGAAATACTCCATTGAGATATATGTCCATATGTCCCTGCAGAAATCTATAAGGATAGTATTGATGCGCCTCATGCAGTCGAATATGGCTGCGAGGTTGTCATAATGTTCTATCTGGGTGGTAGGATATGACCTATGAAGGCCCAGGGATGAGACGAAAGCGTCTGCGAATGCAGGCCAGTCGACAGCGGGAAAAGCCACTTTGTGTGCATTCATTCCTCCTGTCGCCCCTCCGAATTTCGCGGGATAGGACATCCCCTCAAGCTGGCGGACCTGCTCCTTGATCCTGGCTGTGAACACCCTGAATTCCTTTCCCAGCCTTGTAGGGGTCGCAGGCTGGCCATGAGTGTGTGCGAGCATCGGGACGTCATCCCACTCGGCGGCATATGCGGCTATAGTGCCGGTCACGTCCGCTAGTGCTGGAAGCCAGACCTCTTCCACTGCCTTTTTGAGCATCAGGGGCTGAGAAGTGTTGTTGATGTCCTGGGAAGTGAGGCCGAAATGGATGAACTCCTTGTAGGCTTCCAGCCCCATGGCATCAAAGCGCTCCTTCATATAGTATTCTACGGCCTTGACGTCATGATTGGTGGTCTTTTCGATCTCCTTTACCCTCGCAGCGGATTCCGGTGTGAAATCACGCCACAGGCAGCGCAGGGCCTCGTCGTCCACCGGGATACCGGCGAGCTGGGGCAGGGGCACGTGGCGAAGCGCGATGAAATACTCCGTCTCGACGAGTACGCGATAACGGATCAGGGCGTACTCGCTGAAGTATTCACGAAGGGCTGAGGTTTTGGAGGCATAACGTCCGTCAAGCGGAGAGAGTGCAATCAGATCAATTGTTTCCATAGTATCGGGACGTCTTTTGAATTAACGCTCTATTATCGTTTCCCTGTCAGGGCCGAGGGAGATCATGCGGATCGGGACCCCGAGCTCCCCTTCCAGGAATGCCACGTAATCCATGAACGGCTTCGGAAGGACGGATTCATCCGTGACCCCGCACAGGTCGGTGTTCCAGCCTTTGAATTCTGTGTAAACCGGCTCGATGACGGCATCGGTCTCCGAAGGCATCTCTTTGGTGATCTCCCCGCCGACCTTGTAGGCCGTGCAGACCTTTATGGTCTCGAAGTCATCCAGGCAGTCCGCCTTCATCATCACAAGGTCCGTAACTCCGTTGATTATCACCGCATATTTGAGGGCAACCAGGTCGAGCCATCCGGTCCTCCTGGGCCTTCCGGTAACAGCCCCGAACTCATGTCCGGTGCGACGGATCTTTTCACCTGTCTCGTCGAAGAGTTCTGTCGGGAAAGGACCGCTGCCGACACGGGTGCAGTAAGCCTTGAATATACCGTACACCTTGTTGACGCGCCCGGGAGCGACTCCCAGTCCGGTGCAGGCGCCTCCGGCCGTGGTATTTGAGGAGGTGACGAAGGGATAGGAACCATGGTCTACGTCGAGCAGGGTTCCCTGGGCTCCCTCGGCCAGCATCGGTTTCTCGTCAAGCCAGTTGTTTACGAAATATTCGCTGTTGATGAGCCTGAATGTCCTCAGATAGTCGACTGCCTCCCTGTAAGCTGCGTCATCCGCCTCGGGAGAGTATTCGTAACCGAGCTGCTTGAAAATATCCAGATGCCTGTTTTTCAGTTTGTTCCACTTCTCCTCGAAGTCCGGTGCCATTATATCTCCAACCCTGAGGCCAAGCCTGGCCGCCTTGTCGGTGTAGGTCGGGCCTATGCCCCTGAGGGTAGAACCGATCTTGCCCTTTCCGGCCGCGGACTCATATGCAGCGTCAAGATGCCTGTGGGTAGGAAGGATGAGACTGGTCTTCCGGGAGATCAGGACCCTTTCCCTGGCATCCACTCCCAGTTTGGCCACCTCTTTACATTCTTTCATGAAAGCCTGGGGATCGAGAACGACCCCGTTTCCGATGACATTAACGCAACCGTCCCGGAAGATTCCGGAAGGAAGGCTCTTGGCCACGAAATTGTTTCCGTTGAACTGAAGCGAGTGTCCCGCATTAGGACCGCCCTGGAAACGGGCGACTGCCGGATAACGGCCTGCGAGGGAATCCACGATCTTACCCTTGCCTTCATCCCCCCACTGAAGGCCAAGCACAATGTCAAGTTGTTTTTTCATGTCAAATACTGAATCAGAGACTCTGCAATTTACTAAAATTTTTGGTATTTGTAGAGATATTTCTCCTTTAAATGTTTTTATTGTCGCGGATGTTGAATTTAATGGTTAATTTTGGAGTGCAGTTCAAAAAATACTACGAAATGATTATCAGCGGAAAAGAACTTTCAGCCAAGATCAAGTCCTCCCTGGCGGCTCAGGTGGCCGGTTTTCCGGAGAAATACGGACGCGCTCCGCGTCTTGCGGTAATCCTGGTCGGAGAGGATCCGGCAAGCCAGGTTTATGTGCGCAACAAAGCCAGGGCCTGCGACGAGGTCGGGATCGACAACTTAACCATTAAACTCCCTGCCGAAACCTCCGAGGAAGAACTCCTGGGAAGGATCGCGGAACTCAACTCCGATGACACAGTGGACGGGATCCTGGTACAGCTCCCGCTCCCACGCCAGATCGAAGAGAAGGAAGTAATCGAGGCCATAGCAAGGGAGAAGGACGTGGACGGTTTCCATCCGCTGAACACAGCCGCCCTCTGGCAGAAGAGGCCGGGAGACGATTTCACGGTTCCATGCACCCCTGAAGGCATCATTGAACTCCTCGACGAAGGGAAAGTAGAGATCTCGGGGAAAAGGGCCGTGGTCCTGGGCCGCAGCCACATAGTCGGCCTTCCAGTGGCGAAGCTTCTTCTCGACCGCAACGCAACTGTAACCATATGCCACTCCAGGACAGTCGACCTGCCTTCCATAACACGCGAAGCTGACATCCTGGTCGCAGCCATAGGCCAGCCCCTTTTCGTAACGGGCGACATGGTCAAGGATGGAGCTGCGGTCATTGACGTCGGGATGGACAGGGACCCAAGGAACGGAAAACTCTGCGGAGACGTGGATTTCGAATCCGTAGCCCCCAAGGCATCTGTCATCACGCCGGTTCCAGGAGGAGTCGGCCCGATGACAATCGCCTGCCTTATGGAAAACACTGTCAAGTGCTTCCTAAACAGATTCGCTTAGTCGTCTTTCCTGGTAATCTTCGCGCCGAGGGCGTTGAGCCTGAGGTCAATCGCTTCATATCCCCGGTCTATCTGTTCGATAGCGCCGATTTCGCTTGTTCCCTTGGCTGACATTGCTGCCAGGAGCAGGGCGATACCAGCCCTGATGTCCGGAGACAGCATCTTTCCTGCACGGAGCTTGAAATTGTGGTCATGCCCTATGACTACGGCGCGGTGAGGATCGCAGAGGATTATCTGTGCGCCCATGTCGATGAGCCGGTCCACGAAGAAAAGGCGGCTCTCGAACATCTTCTGGTGGATCAGCACGCTTCCCTTGCACTGTGTGGCCACCACCAGCATTACGCTGAGGAGGTCAGGGGTCAAGCCCGGCCACGGTGCGTCGGCAATGGTCATTATGGAGCCGTCGAGGAAGGATTCGATGACGTAGCTCTCTTTCTGGGGGACATAGATATCATCCCCTTTCTGCTCTATGCTGACACCCAGGCGGCGGAACTGCTCGGGGATTATCCCCAGGTTCTCATATGAAACGTCCTTGATGGTGATTGCGCTGCGGTTGAGGGCGGCCATTCCGATGAAGGAGCCGACTTCTATCATGTCCGGCAATATGCGGTGCACGGTCCCGTGAAGCGAGGCTACTCCGGTGACTGTCAGAAGGTTCGAACCTATCCCTTCGATCTGCGCTCCCATGCTTACAAGCATCTTGCTGAGCTGCTGGACATATGGCTCGCAGGCGGCATTGTAAATCACTGTCCTGCCCTTAGTCAGCGACGCCGCCATGAGGATATTGGCTGTACCCGTGACTGACGCCTCGTCCAGAAGCATGTATGTCCCCTTCATTCCCTCCTTGGGCGGGACCGAGAGATGGTAGGCCCTGAGGTCTCTGCGGTACTCAAGGACCGCTCCCAGGTTGACCATTCCCTGGATGTGGGTGTCCACCCTGCGGCGGCCGATCTTGTCTCCTCCGGGCTTCGGGAAATTCACCTGTCCGAGCCTTGCCAGCAGCGGACCTGCCAGCATTACAGAACCGCGGAGCTTCGCGCACTTGAGGATGAAGTCCGGGCTGGCGATGAACTTCTCGTCCAGTGTCTCGGCCTTGAAGACATATGCCCCTTTTTCCTCGCGGCGCACTTCGACTCCCATATCCCTGAGAAGGTCAATGAGGTTCTTTACGTCGAGGATCTCCGGCACGTTGGTTATACGCACCTCTTCACTCGTGAGAAGCACTGCGCTTATTACTTCGAGCGCTTCGTTCTTGGCTCCCTGGGGCACTATCTCCCCGCTGAGGGGATGACCGCCTTCGATTATGAATGAACTCATGGTTATAGTGTTGTCATATGTGTTCTACTTCTGGTTCCAGCCGGATCGAAAAGCGCTCCCGGACAGAACGCACCATTGCTTCCTCCAGCGCGAGGATCTCCTGGGGAGTGGCCTTCCCCGTGGCGTTCACGAGGACCAGGGGCTGTTTCCCCCAGACTCCGGCATTCCCCATCACGGCTCCCTTCCATCCGCATTTCTCCAGCAGCCAGGCCGCCGGGATCTTGATACTCCCGTCCTGTGAGGTGAAATGCGGGACATCTCCAAGCCCCTCTTCCCGGGCCACCTGGGAGACATGCCTGAACACGTCTTTGCTTACAAAGGGATTCTTGAAAAAAGAGCCTGCACTTCCTACCATGGCCGGGTCAGGGAGTTTCGAATTCCTGATGCTTATGATGGCATCCCGGATTACTCCAGGAGTCAGTGTGGCCCCTGCAGTGACAGACTCCACTGCACTGCGCACATTGCCGTAATCCAGTCTGGGAGAATAGTTTCCGCTGAGCAGGAAAGTCACCGAAGTGACGATAAAACGTCCTTTCCACTCCCCTTTGAACCGGGACTGACGATAGCCATAGCCGCACTCGGAAACAGGGAGCGAGACTTGTTTTCCGGTAACGGGTTCAAAACATTCGACTTCCGAGATGATGTCAGCGACTTCGACCCCATATGCCCCGATATTCTGGACGGCAGCGGCACCGGTCTCTCCCGGAATCAGGGAGAGGTTCTCGGCACCCCAGAGGCCGCGTCCGCATGACCATGCTACGAAATCGTCCCATATGACACCGGCCCCTACCCTGACCTTCACCTTTCCGTCTCCCGCGGGCTCCGGCTCTGATGTAAAACATATGGACGAATGGAGGACGGTACCTTCGAAGTCTTTGGTAAAGAGGAGATTGCTTCCTCCGCCTATGTGGTACCACGGCCGCGGCAGGTCACTCCTGAGTTCTCCTGCCGGAAAAAGGGAATGCAGGTCCCCGGCGGAAGAATACTCCGCGAGGCAGGCAGCTTTCACCTCCATCCCGAAAGTATTCATCGCCCTCAGGCTTACATTGGTCCTGATTTCCATATCTACAAAATTACTATTTTTACACAATATCACAAGTTATTACCTAACATCATTTTAATCACTCTTCTCAGCATTATCCAAGGCCAACGCACATTTTTCTATCCACGTTACCCCTTCCCTCGGGGAAGGGACTTGCTCGCCCGGAAGGGCTCGGAAATAGGTTGCTCCGCAAATGCAATCTTTAATAAATTTATTATATTCGCACTATTGTAATGATCCCAATGAATCAAATTGTTAAAACATAGTAAAATGAAAAAGCTTTTCTCTGCCCTGGCCATCGCGGCCATCGCCTTGATGGCAGCCGGATGCTGCTCGAAAACTGACGGCGGATTCAAGAAGAACTCCGAAGGTGCAATAGTAACTCCGGTCCCTGCAAGGCCCGCCGGACAGACCGATGTCATCGGACTGGTAACCCCTAAACTCGAGACCGTAAGGATCGGTATCGTCGGACTAGGAATGAGGGGCAGCGGCGCAGTGACCCGCCTTTCCCGCGTTCCCGGAGCGAAGATCGTCGCAGTCTGCGATGTGGAAGCCGACAGGGTGGAGAAAGCACAGAAGAACCTGCGTGACAGGGAATACGGCGAAGTAGCCGGTTACAGCGGCTCGACTGAAGCTTTCAAGGAACTCTGCGAGAGGGATGACATCGACCTGGTCTATGTCTGCACCGACTGGGTACATCACGTCCCGGTGGCCCTCTATGCCATGGAACATGGCAAGAACGCCGCCATCGAGGTCCCGTCCGCCTATTCACTGGAAGACTGCTGGGCACTGGTCAACATGTCCGAGAAGACCCGCCTCCACTGCATGATCCTCGAGAACTGCTGCTATGACTTCTTCGAGCTCTCCACACTCGAGATGGCCAAGCAGGGAGTATTCGGAGACATAGTCCATGTAGAAGGTTCCTACAACCATAACCTCGACCCCTTCTGGCATGAGTACTGGCAGAACTGGAGGCTTGATTTCAACCAGAAGCACCGTGGAGACGTCTATCCGACACACGGATTCGGCCCGATCTGCCAGGTTCTCGGAATACACCGCGGAGACAAGCTCAACACCCTCGTGGCTATGGATACCAAGGCATTCAACGGTCCCAAGCATGTCAGGGCGCAGGGCGGCCAGGATCCGGATAACTTCGCCAACGGCGATGTCACCACTACCATGATCCGCACCGAAAAGGGCAGGAGCATCCTCATCGAGCATGATGTGATGAATCCCCGTCCCTACAGCAGGATGTACCAGGTAGTCGGAACCGACGGCTATGCCGCCAAGTATCCCGTGCAGCAGTACTGCCTCCGCAGGGAGTTCCTCAACGGAGAGCCTATCGACTATTCCAATCTCAAGGGAGAAAGGACACTTATGGGAGAGGCCCTCGCAGAACTTCAGGCAAAATATCCCTGCCCGATCCTCACCGAGGATTTCGTCAATCTGGCCAAGGAAGTCGGCGGCCATGGCGGAATGGACTTCATAATGGATTACAGGCTCGTTTACTGCCTGCGCAACGGACTTCCCCTGGACATGGACGTCTATGACCTCGCAGAGTGGTGCTCAATCGGCGAACTGTCAGCCATTTCCATGGACAACGGCAATGCGCCTGTAGTAGTGCCCGATTTCACCCGCGGAGCATGGAACAAGCTCAACGGATTCTCATATGCATTCGCTCCCGGCGACGGTCCGGCTGCAGCAAAATAATCTGAAATGAGGGAACTGTATCTCAGCGATTCACTAAGCAGAAGCAAAAAACTTTTCGTCCCTATCCAGGAAGGCAAGGTCGGCATGTATGTATGCGGACCTACCGTCTATGGTGATGCACATCTGGGCCACGCACGTCCCGGAGTGACATATGACGTACTTCAGAAACTCCTGCGCCACCTTGGCTACAAGGTCCGCTACGTGAGGAATATCACCGATGTAGGCCATCTGGAGCACGATGCTGACGAGGGAGAAGACAAGATAGCGAAGAAGGCCAGGCTGGACCAGCTTGAGCCCATGGAGGTCGTCCAGACCTACACCTTCAGGTACCACGAGGCGATGAGGGAACTCAATGTAGCCCCTCCCTCGATTGAACCCAGGGCTTCCGGACACATCATCGAGCAGATCGAAACAGTCAAGAAGATACTGGACGCCGGATATGCGTACATAAGCAACGGCTCCGTCTATTTCGACGTGCGCAAGTACAACGAAGACTTCCATTACGGAGTGCTTTCGGGGCGCAACATCGACGATACGATGGAGGGCACAAGGAACCTCGACGGACAAAGCGATAAAAGGGCTCCGCACGATTTCGCCCTCTGGAAGAAAGCCGAGCCCCAGCATATCATGAGGTGGCCTTCACCCTGGAGCGAGGGATTCCCGGGATGGCACCTGGAGTGCTCCACCATGAGTGAGAAGTACCTCGGCCGCGAATTCGACATCCACGGAGGTGGGATGGACCTTCTTTTCCCCCACCACGAATGCGAGATTGCCCAGAACGAGGCCTCGCGCGGAACCCAGGGTGTGCATTACTGGGTTCACAACAACCTGATCACAATCGAAGGCAAGAAGATGGGGAAATCCCTCGGGAACTTCATCACCCTACCGGAGCTCTTCAGCGGGAATCATCCGAAACTCGCCCAGGCATATGACCCGATGACGGTTCGCTTCTTCATCCTTCAGGCACACTACCGTGGCACTCTCGACTTCTCGAATGAGGCCCTCCAGGCCGCCGAAAAGGCCCTTGACAAGATAATCGGGGCATATGCAGACCTGAAGAAGCTCGCAGCGGCTGTCGGGGTGAAACCGACGGTCAAAGGCACCGAAGGCAATCCGGCAGAATCCCTGGCATATGGAGAATATGTCGATGACACCGCTCCCGATACACTTCCTGAGGGGGTCTCTCCGGAGGTTGCTGCTGTCTTTAACGGTGTCTATGATGCGCTGTGCGACGACATGAACACTCCCGTCGCGCTGGCTCATTTCTTCGATGCGGTCAAGCTGACCAACGGGGCGAAAGACGGGACTGTCAAGCTCTCCGCCGTTGATTATGAAGTGCTTCTGCGCCTGTGGGACGACATAGTATTCGGAGTCCTGGGACTGAGGGGAGAGAATTCCTCCGCAGCCTCGGGTAACGGCAACGTAATCAAGGGACTGATGGACATAGTCCTCAAGGAAAGGGCCGAAGCAAAGGCCGCCAAGGACTGGGCCCGCTCGGATGCCATCCGCGACGCCCTCAAGGCCGCCGGGATCACTGTGAAGGACACCAAGAACGGAGCCGAGTGGACCATTGACTGACCTCGAAGATGAAATTCATTTCATGGAACGTGAACGGGCTGAGGGCATGCTTCAGCAAAGGAGACTTCGAAAAAGCTTTCGAGGCCCTGGACGCTGATTTTTTCTGCCTTCAGGAGACCAAGATGCAGTCCGGACAACTTGACCTGGAATTCCCCGGCTACGAATCCTACTGGAACTTTGCCGAGAAGAAAGGCTACAGCGGGACCGCGATATACACCCGCATCAAACCGCTTGGCGTGACATATGGCATGGGAGTGGAGGAACACGACCATGAAGGCAGGGTCATATGCCTGGAATACAATGATTTCTATCTCGTGTGCGCATATGTCCCTAATTCCCAGGACGGGCTGAGGCGTCTGGACTACAGGATGAAATGGGAGGATGACTTCCGCTCTTACCTCAGCTCCCTCGCTGCGGCAAAGCCTGTCATACTGTGCGGAGACCTGAATGTAGCCCATGAGGAGATTGACATCAAGAATCCGGACACAAACCGCCGCAATGCCGGCTTCACCGACGAAGAGCGCGGAAAGTTTTCCGAGCTCCTGGCCGCAGGGTTCACCGACTCCTGGCGTAAACTCAATCCCGGTGTGGTGAAATACTCCTGGTGGTCCTACCGTTTCCACGCCCGCGAGAAGAACGTTGGGTGGCGCCTGGATTATTTCGTGGTCTCGGATGCCCTTTGGCCACGGGTCACCGGAGTGGAGATCCATAATGAGATCTTCGGCTCGGACCACTGCCCCGTAGAACTGGATATCGACTGACATCATAACACATATGAAACTTCATCTCAACATCGCCATCACCGTGGCGGCTGTCATTTTCGTAATGACGGCTGCCTCCTGCAGCAAGAAGGAAGGAGGATTCGTCCATCCCGGAATAGACATGACCCTTTCCGACCTGGAATACGTCAGGGACCAGATCAAGGCCGGGGACGACACTCTGAACCGCTATTTCGGGCTCCTGAAAGAAAGTACATCACCGGATTTCGTGCCCAAACCGCAATCCAGGGTGATCCGAGGACCGTACAACAAGCCTGACATAGGAGGCACCGCGCTGTTCCAAAGCGCCCGCCAGTCCTATAACAATGCCCTGATGTGGTTCATCACCGGAGAAGAAGCATATGCAAAAAAGGCAATCGAGATTATCGACGCCTGGTCAGGGACGCTTCGCAGCTTCGATGAGAATGACACCAAGCTCATAATCGCCCTCACAGGATATGACTTCTGCAACGCCGCAGAGATCCTGAGGTACACATATAAAGGCTGGACCGAGAAGAACACGGAAAGCGCCTCGAGGCTGTTCAAGGAAGTGTTTTATCCCTGCATAAGGTATTATTACCCTGAGGCCAACGGCAACTGGGACGGTGCGATGATGCACACCCTCCTCTCCATTGCGGTCTTCATGGATGACAAGACGATGTTCGACGATGCCATCCACCACTTCCTTACCGGACCGTGCAACGGCAGCCTCCTGAAGTACGTGCATCCTTCCGGACAGTGCCAGGAAATGACACGTGACATGGGCCACGTACAACTGGGGCTCATCCAGTTCTCAGGTGCCGCAAGAGTTGCCTACACGCAGGGGGTGGATCTCTTCGAGGTCGCTGACAAGAGGCTCGCCCTCGGCCTGGAATACGCCGCAAGGTGGATAACCGGTGGAGAAGTACATTGCTACGGCCCCGCATCCGAGCGCGGAAGACTGAGATACACTTCCGGCTTCGACTGGTTCCTCAAACTCTACAATTCCAAAGGAGTGGACATGCCGGCCCTCAGGGAACTGGTCGCCAGGGCTAAGGGTGACCCTCTCCTCAAACTCACTTCCTACAGCAAGGAATTCCTTGACACTCCTTATGAGTTGAAGCCGGTCCTCCCCTCTGCGGTTGCTTATCCGGCAGGAGCCCTTGAAACTGAAGAGGTCTCCTCCCCTGACGCTGTAATCCTGAGGCCGGGCGACGACATCCAGGCCTGCCTCGACGCAAATGCCGGTTCCGGAAAGACCATCCTGCTGAAGGCTGGGGAATACAAGGTCGCCAAATCCATCAACATCCCGTCCGGGATAACGTTGAAGGGCGAAGGCCTGGGCACCGTCCTGGTCTGCGAGCCAACGATCTTCAACTCTGCCATCACCATGGAAGGCGACGTCGAGGGGAATGTTACCTTCGAGAATTTCGTCCTCGAAGGTGCATGGGACCACGCCCCGGGCTTCGACCCCAACACGGGACGCTGGTGGCGCACCGGCAGGCTGAGCAATGACATTAACGGAATCACTGTCATCGGAAAGGCAGGATCAACCAAGAACTTTAAATTCAAGAATCTCACAGTGATCAACTTCTCACGCCACGGGGTCTATTGCTCTGATGTGGACGGGATTGTGGTTGAGAACTGCGACTTCACTGAGAACGGATCCATGTCGATCCCGGGGGAAAGGCTCACGCACAACATCATGGTACAGAACTGCTCCGGAGTCAGGATTTCTGATTCGAGGCTTGACACTTCGACCAAGGGCGCAGGAGTCTTCCTGAAATGCAGTACCGACATCGGAATAACCTCCTGTGAGATAGCGAGGAACGCATGGCATGGAGTAATAGTCCAGGATTCCGGGAATGTAACGGTGAGCGGCTGCCTTATCGAAGCCAACAACGGGGATCCGGTTCACATCGACGACCTGCTCGTCACATCGAAGAATATCTCAGTGAAGGATTGCAAGATCCAGCACAATAATTTCTACGCAATCACGACTAACGCATTGCCTTAGCCGGAATCCTCGCAAAGGTAATTGTTTCATATGGAGATGTTTCCCCGCACTCATAGAGTACGCAGGCATCTCCATTCTTCATTATGCATATGTCCGAATGGGATGACGGGCCTTCGGTGAGGGAGATTACATGCTTCCATGTCCGGCCGTTATCCTTGCTCATATTCAGGCTCACATTGACGCGCTCGGAGATATGTTCGGGGTTCGTGAAAAGGATCTTCCTGGTATTCCGGCCGCGTGGAGCCCAGTTTATTATGCTGGCGTTGCATACGGGCTCGATCAAGCCGTCCGCGAAGAAGGGCTCTCCGAAAGTCAAGCCCTTGTCATGACTCAGGGCGCATATGCGCCGATAGCCTGTCGGGCTGCGGTCGATACGGGCGGAACGCATGTTCAGGAGCAGATCCCCACCGGCGAGCTCCGCAACGGTACTCTCATCGCCTGTGCCAGGACTTCCGCCGATATGCCAGCTCTCCCCCAGGTCGTCGGAATAGATCACATGTGAGTTCAGCCCCGCTCCTTTCCCGTCCTTGAAGATACCATGGTCGCACGGCACGACCAGACGTCCGTCAGAAAGCTGGATGGAATGACATGGACCGGTCGCGTACCACGTCCACTCGGGATCCTTCACCTGCCCGGTAATCTCCCTCGGAGCCGACCATGTGAGGCCGTCATCATCGGAGAAGAAAATAAAGACCTTCCTGGTATCGACCGAGGTTCGGTTCTCGATCTGGGATTTGGAGTCCTTGCCGTTATTCCAGTTGGTCAGGAGGATGATCTTGCCGGATTTGCGGTCTACTACAGGAGAGGGATTCCCGCACGTGTTATCCCCGTCATCCCACACGGTTATCGCACTGCTCCAGGTCTTTCCGCCGTCCTCGGAACGCTTGACTACCAGGTCTATGTCCCCGCTGTCTCCCCTGCCGTACTTCCGCGCCTCGGCAAAGGCCAGCAAGGTTCCGGCCTTCGTCCGGACTATCGCAGGTACCCTGTAAGTGTGATAGCCGTTTTCACCCTGAGTGTATATCGCCTTTCCGATCGGGGCGCCAAATAGCGCGGTGCATGACGCCGCCACCGCAACCAGAGAGAACAAGATTTTCCTGATCATATCCATATGCATTAACCCTGCAAACATAGAATTATTTCCGATTTTTGCATATGTTTGCATGGATTATTTCCCGAAAAAGCACATGGACAGTCCTCAATACCCGGTCAAGATATCCTACAGCTGGCGCTCGCGTGGCATCTCCATGCGGGCAACCAAGGCCGGGGAGATCCATGTCACCGCCTCTCCGCTGGTTTCGAAGGCCAGGATCAGGGAGTTCATAGACAGTCACTCGGAGTGGATCGAAAAGGCCCTGGGGAAAACCGCCGACGCAAGGGCGCGTGAGGAAGCTTTCTTTGAACGCCTGCCGCTTCAGACCCGGGAAGAACGCGCTGAAGCCAAGGCCAGGATGGACGCCATAATCGGACCGCTTGTCGAAAAATACGCGCCACTGATGGGAGTGTCCCCCTCCGCAGTCAGCTACAGGGCCTCCCGGTCCAGATGGGGCAGCTGCAATCCCTCCACAAGGCGTATAAACTTAAGCTATTACCTCCTTCTCCTTCCGGACATATGCATAGAACATGTCGTGGTGCATGAACTCGCGCATATGCTGGTTTCCGGGCATGGTCCTGCCTTCTACAAGGTGATGGACAAATATTTCCCCCAGTGGAAAAAAGCCCGAGCCCTGGCCCGCCGGACCGTGAGGGCAGCTTGATCCTGAATACCGGAAGATACAGACAGCGTTTATGCTGCGGAATCCCCGGGACGGGTCCCCTAATGCATTGTTTCCGGAACATCTCCAAGCGACATTTTCCCGTACAGGGCGCCTTCAGGCGCAGGAGCTTGGAGATGTTCCGGAAGCGGATTAAAAGGACTGCAGTATTCCGACTGCCGTCAGGCCTGGTCGATGTAGTGGCACCAGCCGTGGGTGTCCTCAAGTTCACCGAACTGGATGCCTGTAATCCTCTTGTAAAGCTTGGTGCAGACAGGTCCTACGACACCGTCCGGAACGAACCTGTAGGATTTGGACACCACATCCCCTTCCAAGGTCGGCTTGATGTCGATATGCGACATCGGAGTGATAACCACGGCAGTACCACATGCACCGGCCTCCTCGAACTCGGACAGTTCCTCAACAGGAACAGGACGCTTCTCTACAGTCATCCCGAAATCAGCAGCGACCTCCTGAAGTGTCAAATTCGTAATCGAAGGCAGGACGCTGTCAGACAGCGGAGTGATGTACTTGTTCCCTTTGATGCCGAAGAAATTCGATGATCCGAACTCATCCACGAACTCCCTCGTAGCCGAATTCAGGTAGAGGAGCTCAGTGTAGCCCTGATCATGGGCGATCTTGTACGGTTTGAAAGTAGCGGCATAGTTGGCTCCGATCTTGAAACTGCCCGAACCCTTCGGTGCCGCACGGTCATAGTTACCCGGAATTACGGCAGCGAAAGACTTCAGGTGCTCTCCGTAATAGGAACCTGCAGGAGCGCACATGACGGCAAAAATAGCCTCAGGATAAGGCACAAGCTGCATTTGCGGATGCATTCCGACGAGGAGCGGCCTCACGTAAAGAGACGCCTTGTGACCGTACGGAGGCAGGAATTCCAGGTTATTCTTCACGCACAGGCTGCACATCTCGATGAACATCTCCTCTGTAGGAACAGGGAGCCCGAGGTAATTCGCAGTCCTCTGCAGACGGGCTGCGTTCTTGTCCGGACGGAACAACGCAATGCGTCCGTCCTTCTGGCGGAAAGCCTTAAGTCCCTCGAAGCAGGAAATCGCATAATGGAAAACCTGGGCGAAGGGATCGAAAGTGAATGAGAAGGTCTCCGTGGTCTCAATAGGCGACCACTTTCCATCTTTGAAATGGGAGAGAACGACGGTACGCGTCCTGTAGGCATCAAAGCCCAGAGTGTCCCAGTTGATATTAGCCATGATTGTTATTTGTTGATTTCTTTTGCAATCCAGTCTCCGACCTCAGAGGTGGAATAAGCCTTTCCACCGGCAGCGAGGTCTTCGGTCACGATTCCAGCCGCGATTGAAGCAGCCACGGCTTCACGGATAGCCTTACCTTCCTCCATGAGTCCGAACGAATACTCGAACATCATTGCAGCCGAAAGGATGGCTGCCACCGGGTTGGCGATGTTCTTGCCCGCAGCCTGCGGGTAAGAACCATGGATGGGCTCGAACAGGCTGGTGTGCTCACCCACTGATGCGGATGCCAGCAAGCCCATGGAGCCGGAAATGCAGCTCGCCTCATCCGTAAGGATGTCTCCGAAAGTGTTCTCGGTCACAAGGACATCGAAGAACTTCGGGCAACGGATAAGCTGCATGGCGGCATTGTCCACGAACATATAATCGACCTTCACGTCAGGATACTTCGGTTCCATCTCCTGCGCAACCTGCCTCCACAGACGGGAAGACTCGAGGACATTTGCCTTGTCCACCACCGTCAGGTGCTTGCGCCTACGCTGGGCATATTTGAAAGCCAGGTCCAGGATACGCTCGATCTCGAAACGGCTGTATATGCATGTGTCATATGCAGTGTTCCCGTCGTCCTTGCGCCCTTTCTCTCCGAAATACATTCCGCCGGTGAGTTCACGAACGCACAGGAAATCGGCTCCGTCAACGAGCTCGGTCTTGAGGGGCGAGCGGTCGACCAAGGACTTAAAGGTCTCCACAGGACGCAGGTTGGCATACAGTCCAAGACGCTTGCGGATCGCCAGGAGGCCCTGCTCAGGCCTGACCGGAGAATTCGGGTTATTGTCATATTTAGGATCTCCCACGGCGCCGAAAAGCACCGCATCACTGTCCATGCATATGGAATGTGTCTCTTCCGGATAAGGATTCCCGAAATGGTCTATGGCACAGGCGCCTACATATGCAAAACTGTACTGCACCTGGTGACCGAAGCGGCGGCACACCGCATCCACGGCCTTAACTGCCTGGTCCACTACCTCGGGACCTATGCCGTCTCCCGGCAATTTCGCGATTCTGAGTTTCATATGTCTTTGATTATACTGTATTTTCTATAATGTTCAACATCTTGAAAGTGGCCTTGATGGCGGCCTCGGCCTGGTCCGAGTCCACTCCCCTGGTCTTGAACGAGTAGCCGTCCATATCCCAGGTAATGGTCGTCTCGACGAGGGCGTCGGTCTTTCCTCCGGGAGGGATCTTGACAATGTAGTCAGCGAGCCTTGGATGGCTCTTTCCGAGGGAATCATATATCTTCCAGAGCGCTTTCATGAAAGCGTCGTACTGACCGTCTCCGCTTGCCGATTCTTCGTATTCACTTCCTCCGATGTCGATGCGCAGGTTGGCCAGGGGCCTCATCCCGCGGGTAAGCTGAAGGCTGTAGTTCACCAGCCGGATGTGCTCACGGGTGAGGAAATCCCCTTTCAGGACATCCGCAATGATGAACGGAAGATCCTCTGTAGTAAGGCTTTCCTTCTTGTCTCCGAGCTCGACGACCCTCTGGGTAACCAGTTTCATCTGCTCTGCGGTGAGGCTGATCCCAAGTTCCTCGAGGTTCTTCATTATGTTCGCCTTGCCGCTGGTCTTGCCGAGGGCATAGTGGCGGTGACGGCCGAAACGCTCGGGCATGAGGGCGTTCTGGTAGAGTCCTCCCTTCTTGTCTCCGTCGGCATGGACGCCGCTGGTCTGGGTGAATACGAACTCGCCGATAAGAGGCTTGTTGGAAGGGATCCTGATTCCGGATATGGTTTCGACGTACCTGCACACGTGCATCAGCTTCTTCTCATTCAGCGAATTGGGAATGTGAAGATGGTCGTTGAGGATTCCTAAAGCGCTGGACACCGGAAGGTTCCCCGTCCTTTCACCAAGCCCGTTAACGGTAACGTGGATTCCCTTGACCCCGGCCTTCAGGGCTCCGAAGGTGTTCGCAGCCGCGAGGTCGTAATCATTATGGGCATGGAAGTCGAAATGGATGCCTGGATAACGGCTGATCATCATCCTGCAGAAGGACTCGGCTTTGTCTGGGTCCAATATACCGAGGGTGTCCGGGAGCATAATCCTCTTCACCGGGGCGTCTTTCAGACCGTCCACCAGGAAGAACACATAGTCCGGGGAATCAATCATCCCGTTCGACCAGTCCTCCAGATAGACATTGACCTCCAAGCCCTTGGAGCGCGCAAGCGAGATATTGGACAGGACATTGTCCAGGTGTTCCTGCGGGGTCTTGCGGAGCTGTCCGGTGACATGCCTCAGGGAACCTTTGGTAAGCAGGTTCATCACCTTCCCGCCGGCAGAGGCTATCCAGTCCACGGAAAGCCCGTCGTCCACGAATCCCAATGCCTCGATTTTCTCCAGCTGACCGTTCACAGACGCCCAGGAGCATATTTTAGAAAATGCCTCCTGTTCTCCGGCGGACACCCTCGCGGACGCCACCTCTATGCGGTTGACCTTCAGTTCATCTAGAAGCAGTCTTGCAATGGCCAGCTTCTCGTCCGAATTGAAGGACACACCTGCGGTCTGCTCCCCGTCGCGGAGAGTCGTATCCAATACTTCGATCATATGGTCTTTTTCTCGTAATCTTCTATCTTGTCTTTCTGCTGGAGAAGGTAATCGATGTCATCCAGCGCATTCATCAGGCAATACTTCTTGTAACCGTTGATTTCAAATCTTTCACTGCGTCCGGTAGTGAGATTGGTGACTGTCTGGTTCGGGACGTCAACCCTTACCTTGGCCTTGGGATCGGCAGCTATCGTAGAGAAAAGTTCTGCGAGAAAATCCTCGGAAACGGTCACGGGAAGCACGAAATTGTTAAGTTCATTATTCTTGTGGATATCCGCGAAGAAGCTGGATATCACCACTTTGAAGCCATATCCCGCGATTGCCCATGCGGCATGCTCACGGCTGGATCCGCTGCCGAAATTCCTTCCCGCGACAAGGATGTCTCCACCATATGCCGGGTCATTCAGCACGAATGACTGGATGGGATTCCCCTTCGAATCGTATCTCCAGTCACGGAACAGATTCTCTCCGAAGAAAGACTCGTCCCTGGTCGTAGCCTTCAGGAACCTGGCGGGGATTATCTGGTCGGTGTCCACATTTTCCAGCGGAAGAGGGACGCATGTGCTTTCGATTATGTTGAATTTCTGTTTCATAGTCCTATCTGTCAGATGTTCCTGGGATCGGTTATCCTGCCTGTGACGGCGGCTGCGGCAGCCACCAGAGGACTGGCGAGTATCGTCCTTGATCCGGGTCCCTGCCTTCCCTCGAAATTGCGGTTGCTGGTGGAAACGCTGTATTTCCCGGCGGGGATCTTGTCTTCATTCATCGCAAGGCAGGCTGAACAGCCGGGCTGACGGATTTCAAATCCGGCGGCCTCCAGTTCTTTGTCCAGGCCTTCCTCGCTGATCTGCCTTCTCACTTCCCAGGATCCAGGAACGAGCCATGCAGTCACACCGTCGGCCTTCCTGCGGCCTTTCACTATGGATGCGAAAGCCCTGAAATCTTCAATGCGGCCATTGGTACAGGCGCCCAGGAAGACATAGTCGATCTTCTTTCCGAGAAGGCTTTCCCCCGGACGGAATCCCATGTAATCCAGAGACTTAAGGAAGGATTTCCTTCCCTCGGGGGCTATGTCTCCCTCCTGGGGTATAGTCCCTGAAATCTCCATTCCCATCCCGGGATTGGTGCCATATGTCACCATAGGGCCGATTTCCGCGGCATCGAAGACCAGTTCCCTGTCGAAAACCGCATCATCTCCGCTCTTGAGTGTCTTCCAGTAAGCCACCGCCTTGTCCCAATCCTCTCCTTTGGGAGCGAACTCCCTGCCCTTGAGGTACTCGAAGGTCTTTTCGTCCGGAGCTATGAATCCGCCCCTGGCGCCCATCTCGATGGACAGGTTACACAAGGTCAGCCTTCCTTCCATGGACATGTCCCTTACGACGGAACCGGCATATTCTACAAAATATCCGGTGGCTCCGCTGGTAGTGATGCGGCTCATCAAGAAAAGGGCTACATCCTTGGCAGTCACACATTTCCCCAGCTTGCCCTCGATGCGGATACGCATTGACTTGGGTTTCTGCTGGAGGATGCACTGGGATGCCATCACCATCTCCACCTCGCTGGTCCCTATGCCGAAGGCCACGGCTCCTACAGCCCCGTGGGTCGAAGTGTGGGAGTCTCCGCAGACTATTGTCATGCCGGGAAGGGAAAGTCCCCTTTCGGGTCCGACCACGTGGATTATTCCGTTGCGGGGATCCATCATCCCGTAATAGGACAGGCCGAACTCGGCCGCATTGGCGGCAAGGGTGTCAACCTGTTTCTTGGAGACCGGTTCCTCGATGGGACGGTCCTGGTTACGGGTCGGGGTGTTGTGGTCAGGCATGCAGAATATCTTCTCCGGCCTGAAACACTTTATCCCACGCTGGCGGAGTCCCTCGAATGCCTGCGGACTGGTCACCTCATGGCAGTAGAGGCGGTCTATGTAAAGCAGCTGGGGACCGTCTTCAATGTTGTTGACTACGTGCGAGTCCCAGATTTTGTCAAATAGAGTGTTCAATCTACGAATTTGTTAATGCAATCCACATATGCCTCTATCGAGGCGGTCACAATGTCGGTGCTGGCTGCGAAGCCATAATAGATATGTCCGTCGTTCTCTACCTGCATATGCACCTTGCAGCAGTCATCGGCTCCCTTGGATACACCCTGGATGGTGAACTCGTTGATGGTTATATGCCGTTTGATGATCTGCCTGAGTGCGTTGATTGAGGCATCAACCGGGCCGTTGCCCGTAGCGGCCGCCTCGAATTTCTCCCCTGCTATGTCAAGGCCGATGGATGCGACGGGTTTCATTCCTATGCCGCTGGTGGCCTGAAGCCAGTCAACCTTTACGTGATGGTTCTTGGACCTCTCCCCTCCTGCGAGCATAAGTATGTCATCGTCATGTATTTCCTTCTTCTTGTCAGCAAGACGGAGGAAGTCCTGGTAAACCTGGTCGAGCTTCTCCTCATCCAGATGGACTCCGAGGCTCTCCAGACGGTATTTCAGGGCGGCGTGGCCGCTTCTGGCAGTGAGGACGATCGAATTGTTGTCCAGACCGATGTCACGGGGATCTATGATCTCATATGTAGTGACATTCTTCAGGACTCCGTCCTGATGGATGCCGGACGAATGTGCGAAGGCGTTCCTTCCGACTATGGCCTTGTTGGGCTGTACAGGCATGTTCATCAGCCCAGATACCATCTTGCTCAGGGGATATATCCTCTTGGTGTTGATGCCGGTGTCCATGCCAAGTTCCTTGTGGGACTTGAGGATCATCGCGACTTCTTCCAGGGAGGTGTTCCCGGCCCTTTCGCCGATACCGTTGATAGTAACCTCGCACTGCCTGGCTCCGTTCATGATTCCGGCCATAGTGTTGGCAGTTGCCATGCCGAGGTCATTGTGGCAGTGGGTGGAAAGGATCGCATTCTCGATCCCGGCCACATGATTACAGAGGTACTTGATCTTGGCTCCGTACTCATCGGGAAGACAGTAACCGGTAGTGTCAGGAATGTTGACCACGGTGGCCCCGGCCTTGATGACGGCTTCCACCACCCTGGCCAGGAATTCATTGTCCGTGCGGCCGGCATCCTCGGCGTAGAACTCTACGTCCTCGACATATTTCTTCGCGTATTTTACGGCCCTCACCGCCCTCTCGAGTATTTCCTCGCGGGTTGAGTTGAATTTGTATTTTATATGGAGGTCAGAAGTGCCGATACCTGTGTGGATCCTTCCCCTCTTGGCGTATTTGAGGGCCTCGGCGGCCACATCGATATCTTTCTCAACTGCCCGGCTGAGGGCGCATATGGTCGGCCAGGTAACAGCCTTGGAGATTTCAACCACCGAGTTGAAATCTCCCGGGCTCGAAATCGGGAATCCGGCTTCTATGACATCCACCCCCAGAGACTCGAGGGCCTTGGCCACCTGGATCTTCTCAACGGTGTTGAGCTGGCATCCAGGGACCTGTTCCCCGTCCCGGAGAGTGGTGTCGAATATGTAAACCCTGCCGTCCATCATCAGTCATTCTCGGGACGCAGACGCCTTACATCAGCTCCGGTGCGCCAAAGTTCGCTCTCGCGCAGGGCCTTGAGCTCTTTCTCGAGGCCTTCACGATAACCGGGCTTGGAGTTGGCATCGATGGAGATCTGGGCCTCCTTGCCGCTGGCTACGCTCTGGTAGAGTTTCTCAAAGACAGGCTTGGTAGCATCGTGGAACGGTCCCATCCAGTCCAGGGCACCGCGCTGGGCAGTGGTAGAGCAGTTGGCGTACATCCAGTCCATGCCGTTTTCAGCGAACAGCGGCATGAGTGACTGGGTCAGTTCCTCTACAGTCTCGTTGAATGCCTCCGAAGGAGAATGGCCATGCTCACGCAGGGTCTCGAACTGTGCCAGGAGGATACCCTGGATGGCTCCCATGAGTGTACCGCGCTCTCCGGTAAGGTCGGAATAGACCTCGTGCTTGAAATCGGTCTCGAAAAGATAACCGGAACCCACACCGATTCCGAGTGCCAGGGTGCGCTCCAGCGCGCGGCCCGTAGCATCCTGATACACTGCATATGAGGAATTCACTCCCCTGCCTTGCAGGAAGAGCCTCCTGAGAGATGTTCCGGAGCCCTTGGGGGCAACCATGATGACATCCACGTCCTTCGGGGGAACGATTCCGGTACGGTCATTATAGGTGATTCCGAAGCCGTGTGAGAAATAGAGGGCCTTGCCTGCGGTAAGGTGCTTCTTCACTACGGGCCATACAGCGATCTGGGCCGCATCGGAAACCAGATATTCGATTATGGTTCCTTTCTCGCAGGCCTCTTCGATCTCGAAAAGGGTCTCACCGGGAACCCAGCCGTCAGCGACTGCCTTGTCATAGGTCTTTCCCTTGCGCTGTCCTACGATCACATTGAATCCGTTGTCACGAAGGTTGAGGGACTGTCCGGGTCCCTGGACTCCGTAACCGATGATGGCGATGGTCTCGCCTTTAAGGACCTCACGTGCATGTTCGAGGGTGAATTCTTCACGGGTGACGACATTCTCTTCTACGCCGCCAAATTTGATTTTTGCCATAGCTTATATAGTTTATTGTTTGTTCAGTCTTTCTTTTTCACGTTTCTGCAGGAATTTGAATACGGGCTCCTGCTGTGCCTTAGTGATCGCGATGCGTCCGGAGCGCACGAACTGGAGGATTCCGAACTGCTGGAGTTCCTCGTAGAGGGCGCTGGTCAGGTCTGAATGTCCCGACTTCTGGATCACCGTAAAGGTACGGTTCATCTCTACGATACGGGCATTGTACCTGGCCAGAAGCCCCTCAAGGTCTTCGCAGTCCAAGAGCCTGGAGGTAGGAAGCTTGTAAAGGGCCATCTCCCTGTAGACGATCTTGTCGTCAGTGTAGAAGAAAGCTTTTATCACATCCACCCTCTTCTCAATCTGGCGTACCGCATCCCGGATCTTCCTCTCCGTAGCGTCGGTAGTTATGGTGATGGTATGGATGCCTTCCATGGAAGAGGCACCGGCCGAAAGGCTCCATATGCTCAGGTTCCTCCGGGTGAAAACATTGGAGATCTGAGCGAGCAGACCAATCTGATTCTCAGTGTAAATCAGTACAGTATAATTCTTTACTTCTTCCATACCTCTACTTTTTGAACCATTCGTGAGAGTTAAGCATTATCTGGTCTATGCCCTTTCCGGGAGGGATCATAGGCATCACGTTCCCGTTCTCCAGGACATGCACGTCCAGGATACAAGGAGCGGAATCGCTGAGCATATCCTTTACCGCCCCTTCGAGTTCTTCCCTCGACTCCACGCATATGTATTTAATTCCATATGCCTTGGCTATCAGGCTGTAATCGGGATTCAGCATCCTGGTCTGGGAGTACCTCTCCCCGAAGAACATTTCCTGCCACTGACGGACGTTGCCGAGCCAGTTGTTGTTGAGTATTACCACCTTGACTCCGATCCCTTCCTGCATGATGGTGCCGAATTCCTGGATGGTCATCTGGATTCCTCCGTCACCCACGAAGAGACATACCGGTCTCCCGGGTGAAGCGATCTTGGCGCCGATCGCAGCAGGCAGGCCGAAGCCCATGGTCCCCAGACCTCCCGATGAAATGAAGCTGCGCGACTCCCTGAACCGGGAATAGCGGGCTGCGGAAAGCTGGTTCTGTCCGACATCCGTCACAACTATTGCTTCCTTACCGGAAACTGTTGCGACCATATCCACGACTTCACCCATCCTGACAGGACCTTCAGAGGGATGGACTTCGGGATCTATCACCTTCTCTTCCTCAATGGCGCGGCATTCCTTGAAACTTTCGACCCATTCCGAGTGGCTGCCCGGCTGCATCTTCTCAGTCAGGGAAGAAAGGACCTTGGCGGCATCTCCGCATATGGCTACGTCGGGGGTGATTATCTTTCCGAGCTCGGCATGGTCGATGTCGATGTGGATCACCTTCGCCTGGGAAGCGTATTTGGAGATGACACCGGTTACACGGTCATCGAAACGCATTCCGACTGCTATGAGAAGGTCGCATTCGTTTGTCTTGATGTTCGGGGCGATGTTCCCGTGCATTCCTATCATTCCCTGATAGAGACTGAAGTCGTCCGGGAGGGCGCTGAGCCCGAGCATGGTGGAACCGGCGGGGATATTTCCCTTTGTCAGGAAAGCCTTGAGCTCTTTCTCGGCATGACTGATCAGGATGCCCTGTCCGAAGACCGCGAAAGGCTTCTTGGCATTATCCAGGAGGTCGACTGCCTCCCTGACTGCCTTGGGTGAGGGCTTGGGATCAGGGATGTAACTCCTGATGAAATTGCACTTCTTGTAACTGAAGTCCACCTTGCCCACCTGTGCATCCTTGGTAAAGTCCAGGACAACCGGGCCGGGACGTCCGGTCCTGGAGATGTAGAAAGCCCTGGATACTGCCCATGCGATGTCTTCCGGCCTCTTGATCTGATAGTTCCACTTCGTGATAAGTCCAGTCAGACCGGTAACGTCAGCCTCCTGGAATGCATCGGTGCCGAGAGCGGAAGTCGCCACCTGGCCGGTGATAACCACTACAGGAGTGGAGTCGGTCATGGCATCAGCCACGCCGGTGATTACATTTGTAGCCCCGGGACCGGACGTAACGATCACGACTCCGGGCCTTCCCTTGACCCTGGCATAGCCCTGGGCAGCATGGATTGCGCCCTGCTCATGGCGGACAAGGATATGCCTGATACGGTCCTGGAATTTAATAAGACTGTCATAGACAGGCATTATCTGCCCACCAGGATAGCCGAAGACAGTGTCGGCTCCTTCTTCCAGCAAAGAGAGCCAAAGCGCCTCTGATCCGGTAATAGTTTTATCCATATATCAAGTCTGTTGTTATTCTATGATCCTGACTGCACCCTTGTCTGCCGAACTCACCATGGAAGCATATGCTTTCAGGCTCTTTGAGACCTGCCTGTCGCGGTGCGGCGGAGTGAAAGCGGCGGGGCCCCTTTCCATCTCCTTCTTCCTGCGGGAGAGGAGTTCTCCATCGTCAAGACGGACATTGATCGAGCGGTTCGGGATGTCTATGTCTATGATATCCCCGTCCTCAACGAGTCCGATCTCTCCTCCGGCCGCAGCTTCGGGAGAAATATGTCCTATGCTCAGACCGGAGGTGCCTCCGCTGAATCTTCCGTCGGTAATCAGGGCGCAGGCCTTTCCCAGATGCATGGACTTGATGTAGGAAGTCGGGTAAAGCATTTCCTGCATTCCCGGACCTCCCTTCGGTCCTTCGTAGTTTATAACCACTACGTCTCCTGCTTCGACCTTCCCGCCCAGGATGCCATCACAGGCGCTTTCCTGGGAATCGAATACCTTGGCTTTTCCGGAGAACTTCAGGATGGATTCGTCCACACCGGCAGTCTTTATGACGCATCCGTCACGTGCGATGTTGCCCTTTAGGACCGCGAGCCCTCCGTCTTTTGAATATGCATGTTCGATGTCCCTGATGCAGCCTTCGCTGCGGTCGGTGTCGAATGTGTCGAAGTAATTCTCCTGGGATCCCATCCGGACGCTGAACCGGTTCGCAGGGGCGCTCTTGTAGATCCTGGCGGCCTCGGGAGTGAGGTTCGGAGAGTCAATGCTGTAAGAGTCAATGGCTTCACCCAGGGTGAGACCGTCAACCCTCTTCGCGGAAGTGTCCACAAGTCCGGCCTTGGAGAGTGAATCCATTATGGCCATCACTCCCCCGGCCCTGTTTACATCCTGGATGTGGTACTTCTGGGTATTGGGAGCGACCTTGCATACGCATGGCACTTTCCTGGAGAGGGAGTCTATGTCGTCGAGCGAGAAATCGGCCCCGGCTTCGTTTGCCACAGCCAGAAGATGAAGGACGGTGTTGGTAGAACCTCCCATGGCTATATCAAGGGACATTGCATTGAGGAAGGCTTTCCTTGAAGCTATGCTGCGGGGAAGGACGCTTTCGTCTCCGTCGCGGTAGTACTTCCAGGCATTCTCCACAATCAGCCTCGCCGCTTTCCTGAAAAGCTCCACGCGGTTTACATGTGTCGCCAGCACGGAGCCATTTCCGGGGAGTGAAAGCCCGATAGCTTCAGTGAGGCAGTTCATCGAGTTCGCGGTGAACATCCCTGAACAGCATCCGCATCCCGGACAAGCGCAGTTCTCTATTTCTTCCACTTCGGCATCTCCCAGGCTCGGGTCAGCAGACTTGACCATGGCATCAATCAGATCGAGCCTCTCAGCTCCCCTTACGCCGGCCTCCATCGGCCCTCCGGACACAAAGACAGCCGGGATGTTCAGCCGCATCGCAGCCATGAGCATCCCGGGAGTGATCTTGTCGCAGTTGCTGATGCACACCATGGCGTCAGCCTTGTGTGCATTGACCATATATTCCACGCTGTCAGCTATGACTTCCCTGGAAGGAAGCGAGTAAAGCATCCCGTCGTGTCCCATTGCGATTCCGTCATCGACGGCAATCGTATTGAATTCGGCGGCATAGCAACCGCATTTTTCGATCTCATCCCTGACGATCTGTCCGATTTCATGAAGGTGGGTATGGCCCGGAACGAACTGGGTGAACGAGTTCACCACGGCTATAACCGGTTTCCCGAACTGCTCTTTCTTCATTCCAGTGGCCACCCATAATGCCCTGGCTCCTGCCATCCTGCGGCCGTCGAGTGTAACCGAACTCCTTAAAAGATGCTTCATTACTACTGCCTTTTTAAAAAAAAGCCCTCCCCAGTGTCTTACTGAGAAGGGCTTCTAGATTAACTCTGAACTTTTCTATCTACACCTTCTCAGTCCATGTTCGCAAGGACAAGGACTACAAGGTCTACAAGGATAATAGAAGAAACGTTCATTTCCACTTAAAAGTTATAAGCTACCACAAATATAGTCAGCAAAAATTAAAAAGCAAGGAAAATTTTAAATAATTTAATCTGTATCAGAATCTTCCAGCACGGGGAACTTCTTCCTGAATGCCTCAAGTAAAACGATATCGGCTTCCGCAACGACAGTATCTTCCTCGTTTTCCTTACATTCTGAAAGTATTTTCCCATATGGGTCTATCAAAACGGAATGTCCGCAATAAACGTTGAAAGGATCGCTTCCGACCCTGTTCACGGCCGCGACATAGCACTGGTTCTCTATTGCACGCGCTTTCAGGAGGGCATCCCAGGCCCCGATCCTGGTCTGGGGCCAGCTGGCCACGTACAGGATCATGTCATACCTATCCCCGCCGCGACGGTTCCGGCTGAAGACGGGGAACCTGAGGTCATAGCAGACCTGGAGCAGGATGCGCATCCCGCAATGTTCGACGGTCACCCGCTTTTCTCCGGCCTTGAAATGATGATGCTCGCCGCCATATGTAAAGAGGTGGCGTTTGTCATAATATGCAATTTTCCCGTCCGGTTTCACGAAGTAGAAACGGTTGCGGTAGGCCCCGCTTTCCCTCTCCCTCACCGCGATGCTGCCGGCAATGGCGCATCCTAGTTCGGCGGACTGCTTCTTCATGAGGGCGAGGCTCTCGTCTTCGTCACTTTCGGCTATCCCTTCCGGTTCGGTGACAAAACCTGTAGAAAACATCTCCGGAAGGACCACAAGGTCCGCCCCGGAAGCTTTGCGGATAAGTCTCTCCGCCTTTTCCCTGTTCTGTGATGGATCTTCCCATATGGGGTCCATCTGGATCAATGATACTTTCATAGGCTTAATGCAGATAAACAAAGGTAATAATAATCACCTGAATTTGAAATATGCAATGAAACGACTAGATTTGCAGAGTATTATATTAACTGTTACCTAAAACGAAATGATTAAACCAAGAGCGATATTGCTTTTGCATTGCCCTGACCGGCAGGGTATTATAACGGATGTCACGGGATTCATAACCCATAACCACGGTAATATCGTAGATCTCGACCAGCACGTTGACAGGATTGATGAGCGCCTTTTCATGAGGATCGAATGGGACCTCGACGGATTCTCCATCCCGAGGGAAGGCATCAACGATGCGGTTGACCAGGAACTGGGCATACGTTATAATATGCATTCCCGGGTCTACTTCAGTGATGAAAAGCCCAGGATGGCGATTTTCGTGAGCAAGATGAGCCATTGCCTGTACGACCTCCTGGCAAGGTACCAGGCCGGTGAATGGGAGGTGGAAATCCCCTGCATCGTCAGCAATCATGAGGACCTGAGATATGTCGCCGAGCAGTTCGGCATCCCCTATCATGTCTGGAGCATCGCGCCGGACAAGTCAAACCGAGCGGAAGTGGAAAAAGCCGAGATGGAACTGCTTCACAGCAACAGGGTTAATTTCGTCGTACTCGCCCGGTATATGCAGCTCATAAGCGACGAGATGATTTCCTGCTATCCGCATAATATCATCAACATCCACCACTCCTTCCTGCCCGCCTTCAAGGGTGCGAAGCCCTATCACCAGGCATTTGACAGAGGAGTCAAGATCATCGGCGCGACAAGCCACTACGTCACACGGGACCTGGATGCCGGCCCGATCATAGAACAGGATGTCGTGAGGATCTCACACAAAGACACCCCTGACAGCCTGGTGCGCAAAGGCCAGGACCTTGAGAAGATCGTGCTCAGCCGAGCCGTCACAAAGCATATCGAGCGCAAGATCTTGACATATAAAAACCGCACGATCGTATTTGGATAAATAACTGATATCCATATGAATGCATCAAAAGCGACCGCTCCTGACGCTTGGTTGAGTTCCTAGACTGATGGCTTCTCAGTGATTCCGTTGGGACTCGAGCCCAAGACCCGCAGCTTAGAAGGTTGTTGCTCTATCCAACTGAGCTACGGAACCTTTGGCCTGTCCGGCATCCTTGACGCAACGCCTTCCAGTTTCAGCGCTTTGCCGGCTTTGAGCCAGCCAACCATATCCACGCTCATCATCAGTTTGATGTGGAATCCGAGGGTGTCGAGCCGCTCCGTTGTAGATCTTGTCTTGGCGCACGCCCAAGTGGTCATAATGCGCGCCGATGACGATGCATTCGCCCCGCAGCGCGGGATCCGTGCCTTCGATCAGGCCGACGACGTTCTTGAAGTCCGACTCATGATCGCCCTTGCGCGTGAAGCGGTCG
>JAEEGL011167227.1_pt1 | contig 31171 bp, 27 predicted proteins | sample 9134231 | NCBI WGS metagenome assembly JAEEGL01 (sample SAMN16246548, study PRJNA631951) | gut metagenome | biome: gut microbiome; feature: rumen; material: fiber-attached | host: Bos | place: Iran: Karaj | collected 2018-10
CAACTCCTCGTAAAGCTCTTTATCTCCACGACTGGTATGATGCACAAAGAACATCTCGTCCGACTGGAGCGTTCCCTTTTTCAGAATCTCCTCCTTGGCCCTTTCCGGCATACCGGGAGTGTTCTTGATCATCAGCTCCATTTCAGGAGTAATGGCCATCTCCTCTTGATGTATGGAGATATCCGAGATATTAAAGTCTGATGCCTTCAGGAAGTGCAGGATGAATTTCTTCAATCGTCCATCTTTACTTCTCATCAAGCGGCGCTTTGTAAAACTCATCAGGCTGCTCTGCGGATACATGATGGGAGCAATCCTCTGGGAGAAGAATTCATAAACCAGATTCAACCTTGATTTCTCCACATTCGACTTACCGAAAGCAGCAATAACCGTCCTTTTGTTGAAGGTATTACCCTCAATAGCCTCTCTGCTTTTCTTGACCAACCCCACTTTGCCGCCAAAAACAATGTCTGTAGCATCCTTCTCTGCATTATAGGTACGCTTGTATAGCAAAGTAGGCTGAATCGAGGAATAGACCTGCAGGGTCTCCTCATAAATAACCTTGTTATCCAGTACCAGATTGAGTTTATACTTCTCCCGGTTCAGAAAGAAGGTCATTTCAAATTGCGTCCGTTCCTTCTGAGACACATCATCCAGCAAGAACGGCACAATCCCAATCTCGTCGCCCTTGTTCAGGCTGTCATCAACCATGAACCGGGAGAAGAAGTCAAGCGCTTTCAGGACATTGGTCTTTCCCGAGGCATTGGAGCCATAGATACAGCCGATTTTCAGAAGCGACACACCGTCAGCCACCTCTTCGGTATATATATCACGCGAGGTATCATCGTTTGTCGGGATAAAACTCAGCGTCTGCTCATCCCGCAACGAGAAGAAGTTCTTGATTTTGAACTCTGCTATCATACTTGCTCAATATTAATACGACAGTGCAAAATTACGATAAATTTCTCGAACAATACAATTTATTCGCAGATTTCGTAGAGTTTTCACGAAATTTACACGCAAAATATGCCATTTTGTCATTCTTTGGCGAATTGGCTTTTAAGGGTGGCTACACTACCAAGCATCGCAAAAAAGTAATCTCAACAATCTTCATTGGCAAGAGGGCTTATCGAGGTGGCAGCCAAAATAGGGCCTCTTGTTTAATAGTCACAGAATCCATAAATTATTCAGCCACAAAGGCAGACTTTTTACCGTAAACGGCTGAACAATTTACCATGATTTATCTCAGATCAGCCGCAACCCCACGCCCGAATTAATTCGCCCCGAGATCTCCGTCAGCATCAACTCCGGCACAATCTGCTTCATCTTTCGGACGGTTACCATCTTGCCGAAGGTCCTGGCAATCTCCACCAGGTTGTCAATCTTGCGCGCGACACTTCGTGGTACTTCTTGCCCTTGCGTGGCCCAGGATACAACAAGCATTAGAGAGACGAATTCATTTCATTGCCAGATAGTCCAGGAAACTCTGGCGTTGACGACTCCGGGCCTCTCCTCTATGAGGCAAGTCGTAAAAACTTGTCAAGTCCCTCTCAAGACGATCAAGAGCTACCGAACGAAACCTATCCTTATGCTGTTTTAAGTCAGAACTCAATAGAGAGAATCCTTTCCGAAGTCTCGTCCTATCTCTCAGCATCCGCGAGCGGACAAACGGCCCCTTCAAACTGATCTTCGAACTTGTCGGCCCGAGTCAGATATAGAGCGCGTTCTTTCTGCAGGGCAATGAACTTTGTCAAATTCGGGAAGCGCCAGATTACTCTCTATCACCACTCTCCAACCACCTCGCCCACTCAATCCTCTCCGCATAAAACCTTGCGCCAGCGGCAGTCAGATGCTTGCCATCAGCAGAGATAAACCGACCATCCGGAGTAAAAACCTGAACAAGACCGGACTCATCCGTTACCATATCCATCATATCCAAGAACCTCTCCCCATAGAACTCACGGTAACGCTTATTCCGATCCAGGAACCACTCCCCGCCAAGAGGTTCCACACGCTGCTCAAAAAAGTCCGGTCTGAAGCGCTTCGCATACACATGCCCATTATTCTCACCAAAGCTCTTATCCCCCACCACAATCACCCGCTCCGGAGGGATCCCGGCAGACCAGCACTTTACCTCAACATCCGATACGAACCGCCTATTGTACCCCCGACGAGCAACAAACACCAAATCCGCAGTGGCCAGACGCTCATCCATCCCGGGTTTGCCAATACCATCGGTGAATGACACCTCAACGTCACTAGCAATACGAGACTCTAAAATGACATTCACGAAATCCCGTCCAAAGCTATTGCCCACGACCAGCCAATGGGGCTTATCCGAAGAGACAAAAGGCCGGTCATACTGATACCCACGCTCCGTGTACTCAACATTCAAACGGCGATGCCTGTCCTGAACCGATATGCCCAATTCCGACACATCACGGACCACTCCCGCATTCATATAAACCCAGCCCGCAAAACCCGTAAGCAGCACAAACACAGATATCGTCGCAACAAAAACGCCCCGACGCCCAGAACCAGACTCCAACGCGCGAGAAACGCCCCGTTCAATCACTCGATATGAGATCCACGACACAACGCCCACCACAACAAACAGCAGCAGATAACTCCAAATGGCGAATTGATTGCCGAAGATATAGCGATAGAACGCAATCAGGACCTGGTGCCAGACGTATATGCTATAGCTGGCCACGCCCACTGCAGCAAGAACCCTATTGGAAGTTACTCCATTCTCCAGCGCCCTGCCAGACATCACCAGCACCGCAGTAAGCCCCACTACCAGCACAAGACGAGCCGCATCCGGGACAATCCTCAAGCCCACGAACATCAGAACCAGCAAGAACGCATAGCACAAATACGAGAATGCAGGGTGAAACACCCGCTCCCGCGATGGATCATACGCTAATGCTACGACGCCCCCAACTCCAAACTCGAAGAACCTGGCCGGCAGATAATAGAACCGATGCGCCTCATTGTTTCCCGTAAAGAACACCAATAGCGACAGCAATGCCAGAGAGCCAATAATCACCAACAATTTCCTACGAGGCGCTCTCTTATCCAGCTTCGCCAAATAAAACAGTAGCGGATACACAAGGTAGAACTGCATCAGCAAGCCCACATACCACGTGTGCATCAGCGGCTTATACTCATTGGCAATATTCCAATAGTCCCCGGTGGTTATGGCCGATAGGATGTTGTTGGCAAACAGATTCGTCGCGACGACCGACTCACTCAGATTTTCATAGTCATCCGGCAGCATCGTGAACCAGCCGATGGCCATTGCGGCAATCCCAGCAACCAGCAGCACGGGGAGCAATCTAACGACCCTATCAACTATGAATCTGAAATACCATCTTCCATCACGGCATGACCGCTTTTGGATACTTCTGGTGACCAGGAAACCGGCAACCACCAAGAACATATCAACGCCCAGATACCCATACGGAAGAAGGCCGATGTGATACAAGACCACAGCGATGATTGCTATGGCTTTCATCACGTCCAGGTATGTAAGGCGTTGAGCGTTCATTCAATCATCAAATCTCTTCCCCCGCATATTTCATCTTCCGCCCCAGAACCGTGCAGAGGATCATCTGAATGTCCTTCACGAAGGAATAGTGCCGATAATAGTAACAGTTGAGTCGAACCTTATCGGGATAGATTACATTGTCGTTATATTCCTCTGCGATTTCCTGCATGGGACGAGTGTCTCCTTCTTTTTGCTTCAGAGCGACATATTCTGAAATCATCTCATCTTCAAGCCGATATTTCAGCGTAGCCGGGCCAGTGATGCCAGGACGCAACTTCAACACATCCCTGTCATCACCAACAAGTTTATCTGCATACCCAGGCACGTCAGGCCGAGGGCCTACGAAACTCATCTTCCCCCGAAGCACATCCCACAACCCTGGCAACTCGTCCAGCTTGTAATGACGCAGTTTAGCACCAAGAGGTGTGATGCGATTATCGCCTGCAACGCTCACTGTCGAGCCATTGTGTTTCACCGTCATCGTACGGAACTTGTGGCAATCAAACAGTTTGCCTCCAAGACCCACTCTCTTCTGTACAAAAAACACCGGTCCGCCCGGCATCTTTATCTTGATCAAGATGGCTACCACTAAAAGCACTGGCCACAGAAACAGCAGTCCAAATAGAGAGACCACACGGTCAAATATCCATTTCAATATCATATCGGTACTTTTATTATTCGCCCCTCGCAGCACTCCTCAGCCCGTTGAATAGCATACTCGGGAAAAAGCGCAGAGAGTCCAGTGGAAAGATTCTAGCGTGACTGAACAAGTCCCCCACTCGGCGGCCGAAGGAAATGCACTTACGTACCAAGTACGGGTATTTCTGATAGTAGGATTGATCTCGGTTGTGTCCAAAGTTTCCAGACATCATAATGAAATCCTTTATCCTTTTTGCCTTCCTTTTCCATTTAGGTGCGGCATCGTACATAGGCATTGCAGTGGCTTCCATTCCCATATACTCCACGGCAAACGTCCCAAATGCTTTCCACTCACTCATTAGTCCAACTCTGCACAACCGACGCTCCAGTATAGAAACATTCATCTTATCCTTATACGTCCACAACAGCCTGCACCAGTCACAAATCTGCCGAAGGCCGATGCCTCCTTTGTAGAAATGCTGAAGGATGTGCGTAAAAACATAGAACACGTCATTCTCCACCGCCAACTCGAGCACTTGAACTTTGTCATTCATCCAAAAACGGACATTCCCACGATAAAAAGTATCTACCGAAACATCATCAAGTTCTCTATCAATTCTTAAAGACAAGCCACTATAAAGACTCCCGTGTAGCTCCACTACCCAAGGGTCGATGGTCATCTCCTGTTCTTTGTTATACAAACCCTCTTTTGAATGGGAACTAGAAAGTGGTAACAGAAACTCTTTCGCCCTTTCATAGTGTTCTTCATTGAGAAAAAAATCAACGTCACCACTTGATCTCCAAAGTGGCCTTTCGTAACATTGCGCTACGCCTTGCCCCTTCACAAGCAGTGTGTATATTCCTTCCTCTCGCATCTTATCCACTAAAACCCCGATGAAATAATTCATCGCCTGGTTACGTTGTTCCAGTTGAGTTACAAGACCGATGAACTGCAGTACATCTTTCTTCTGTAGCTTTATGTCTTCTACACGTTCGATGCCAGCCGCTATCAATCCCACCACCGACTGCTCCTCAGCCAGGTCCAGGACGGCCTGGAAGTCTATTTCGCCATACGGTTCCATCCGAACTTCCTGTTCCCAGAGGCCGGCACGGAGTAGAGCGAAGAATACTTCTATATTGTTATTATTCCTCACAAAAACCAGCTTATATTCCTACTCATTCACCACCCGTTCAATGCTCGACCTCCAGACGGATACCCTGTTCTGTTCTAAATCTTTGTTAATTCGCAGATTGAGGGTGGTTCCGGGGCATGCGTTCAATTTCTTCACAGTCACATTCACTGGACTTGTTGTAGTAACGTTCCTGTTTGAGATGTTGATAGGAATAATCGTAGAAACAGTCCCGTATTCAAAATCAAGTCCGCTTATCGTTATACTCCCCATAGCAGAAACTCTTCCATTGAACTTGGCATCTATCGCGACATTAAAGACATTAAAGGCATCCACCTCCTCGTCAACGACGACCTTCATCCTATTGATTGTCACATTCGGCCAACACTTATCCCTCAACTCCATACGACTATTCTCCTCGGGAGTCAGCCGTCCGGCCGAAACCAGTGCATTGCGTTTCTTTGTCAGATGGAATACACAGTCATTGAATACAAGTTCGTGAGGCGAATATGCATTATACGACGCCTCATATAGGACCGGCGTAAACGCCTTGAATATACATTTGTCAAACCTTATCGTTCCGAAGACCGAAGAGAACTGGTTATAAGAATTCACGAAAGTCACTTTCTTGAAAGACGCATCCCTACCATAGCAATGGATGTCAAACCTGTTGATCTCACTGTCCTCAATCAATGCTGTATTGATATTGTTATTGCCGAAAACACCCCAATTACCCTTAGCATTTAATTGTTTAGCATAGAAGTTCCAGACATTGTTCATTGAGATGCCATACCCCGCATAATCCTTTCGCGAATACGTACCGTTAATGGTAACACTCTCAAAACTGACATTTGTGCAGTCCCGAATACTGATGGCCGTATCGCTGGTTATATCGCTTTGCGGGGTATTGATAATGACGTTCCTAAGCCTTACGTCATTCGTACCGATAATCCGGCATAGATGTGTCTTTGCCGTACTCTCCGATGTCCGGTTCAAAGTGATTTCCGATACTTGCAAATACGAGTATTTCACCGAATAATACATGCATACAGGATCCGACTGCGCATTATTATACGGCATCACAGGCGAATTCTTCGCCCTCCCGTTCTCTATGAGCAGAATATCCTTCCTCTGGTGCCCGTAGGAATAGGACTTTCGATTCGCCACCCAGGGGTTCTTGTCTTCGATGCACAAGAGTGTCATACCTGACTGCAACTGCGGCACACCGAAAAAGGTTCCAGCATCAATCGCCCTTCCCGTAACGGTAACACTTTCAGCTTTGTTCGCATAAGAGAAGAGATACATATCCTTCATCTTATTTGTCACATTAAACACCACTCCTGCGAAATCATTGATCGCCCCCAGCGGAATGCTGGTCGCATTCTGAGGAATCGTAATGTCTATACTACCCAGTCCACGGTAATCCACCAACACACCTTTCTCCACTGCCAGTTTATGCGCCTTCAAGAGAATGTTGTACCTCTCCTCACCAGTTTTGGCTTTCAAAAGCCCCATCTCAACTAGGGATATGCTCCCAGTATATGAAATAGGAGCAACCGTAGCGCACCCATTCACGAAAAGGAAGGATACTAGCACAATGAGGTTGATAAGCAACTTATGCATAGAGCAGTTCTCCTAAATTACTCTTTACCTACTATAAACACATTGTTCGTCGTAGCACTACCACCAATATTCAGCATCATGCCATTCTTTGCATCCTTCACTTGATACTTCCCGGCCTTGCCTGTCACTTGCTTATACAAGTCCACAAACATTCTGGCACCGGAAGCACCTACAGGATGTCCGCAACCGATCAAACCACCACTGGGGTTGATAGGCTTTGCCCCGCCAAAAGCAATGGTTCCGTTTTCCACAGCATCCCATTCCTTACCAGGTTCTGTGATGCCAAAGGCAGAGATAGCAGCATACTCGCTAGAGGTGAAGCAATCGTGTGTCTCGAACACGTCAATATCATTCACAGTCAAACCTGCACGTTTGTAAGCATCCAGGCAAGCCTGCCTGACGTGTCCATGGCAGCACATATTCACTATTAGCGTTGTCTGCAATCTTCTTATCAAAAAGAAGTGGTGCAGTACGGTGACCATAGCCTTTCACCACTGCCAAATCTTTCAGCCCTTTCTCCTTGAGATACTTCTCAGAACAAAGTACCACCACAGCCGCACCATCAGTTACCTGAGAGCAGTCGCTTACTCCTAACAAACCACCCACATTCGGGTTACTCTCGGTTCCACGATGAGTCGCCTCCTCGTAGCTCATAAACCACTTTCGAGTCTGAGCTAACGGATTACGCTTGGCGTTGCTGTAGTTGATGCCGCTGATCTTGGCCAACGCATTCAGGTAACGCTCTTTATCAAGTCCATACTTCTCAATGGTAGCATCAGCGAGGCGTCCAAAAAGTTTCGGGAATGGCAGATCAACGCCTTTGCCTTCTTTCTCATAGTAGGCCGCACGTCCTAAGATGTCACCACCTTTCTTGGAGTCCACTGACTTCATAATTTCCCAACCCACAACAATGCACACGTCATACTCCCCTGACTCAATCTTGGTGATGGCAGCATCTAAAGCCACACTGCTTGAGGCACAGGCGGCCTCGTATCTGGCACTCGGAACACCATAAAAGGCTGGATTCACCTCCGTCAAGAAGGCTCCCAAGCGTCCTTGGCTGATATACTGTTCTGCAATAAAGTTACCCACAAAGGCGGCGACACGGTTCTCCTTGTTGAGAAACCATTTCATCGTACGTGAATCCGGCATCCTTGAAGCCATCCTCAACGGCTTCTTTCAGCAGGGCAATCATGTTCTTGCCCTCTTTGGTCCAGTTGCGCTCAAAATCAGTCTGAGCACCACCCAGTATATAAACTTTCTTTTCCATAGTGCTCATCCTTATTTTGCTTTGAAATAGATTCTATAGTCGTATTTACTCTTGATCTGCTCGCTGATGATGTGATCAATGTCCACAGCATTCACAATCTCGGGTTTCAAGCGTTCCTTCATCAGCTTGCCCAAATCACAAACTCGAGAAAACGCATCCATCATCGCAAACGGAGGGCACCAGGTAAAGCCGGTAGCCATCACGTCATCAGCCACTCTCAGGTCATAGCCCACGTGTTCTGCCGTATAAATGGCATACACAATGTAGCGCAGCAGGAAACGTAAGCATATGTCTGCCTCCTGACTCTTGTTCTCTATAAGAACACGGATTGCGTAATCGTAATCTCCGTCCCGTAGGTACTGCTTCATCTGGAGGTCAAACGGGAAGGTGTACTTAATCTCAGTAGATACCCAGCTTGATGTCATACACCATCATCCGCTTGTCACCGCTGTCGTTTTTGATAAGTTTGTACAATCCTTCGCCCGTCTTACGGCCCAGTTTCTTCTGGTCAATCAGTTTCTGCACGTAACCAGGTAGGACAAACTTCTCGTGGACATAATCATTGGTATTCTCGTAGATGTTATCCACAATGGCCTTATGCACATCTAGCCCCACGAAATCAGCCGTGGTGATAGGAGGCTTTGTACGGCCCGTGAATGGACCAAGCAGCGAGTCAATGTAGTCTATCCCACCATTGTCCTGATACCGCTCCGCGTACTGCAATGCTTCATTCATCACGTAAAAGCCAATACGGTTGCCCAGGAAAGCCGGCAGGTCTTTACTCTCCGCCACGGTGCGGAACAGAGTGCTGGTCAGATACTCCTTCAGCTCAGCGTACATCTGCATATCGCTATAAGGCGAAGCTGTCAGTTCACAGAGCGTCAACTGATACGGAGGATTGAACATGTGGACGCCAAAGAATTGGCCTCTCAACTCTTCGGGGTAACACTCTGCCAGTCGAGTAATGGAAAGACCAGAGGAGCCTGTGCAGGCCACAGCCCCTTTCTTTAGGGACTGGCCAATTTTGGTGTGCAGCTCAATCTTGAGTTCAAGATTCTCTGCCGCACTTTCAAACACCAGGTCAGAAGCCTTCACGCATTCGTCCAGGCTAGAGTAGTCCACAGGAAATAAACGGCTCACAATACTGTCTGCCTTGACAGACTTTCCGGCTTTGATGGCAGCCTTCTTCGACTTCTCCTTGTCACGGCTAACCATATACACTGTGGCATTCCCGAAAGACGCAAAGATAGCCGAAACATTTGCGCCCATGGTCCCGTTGGCTCCCACCACAGTGATGGTTTTGATTTTCATACGCTATACAATTCTTGGTTAAATCTTATTTGTTATGGCTTAACGCCTGGTAAATGGTAATTTCAGTATCCCCACCAACGAGCCCCAACCGTATGACAGATGGAGCACAAAGAATGTGATGAGCAGATAGAAAAAATTCAGTTTCTTTGTCACGGCAAGTTTCAGACTAACCGCAGAAAGCAAGCAGGTGTATACCAACAACGAAGCAGTCGAAACCAAAGCAAACGGCCACCAAATACATGCCAGCAGCAAAGGCACAATCAGAGACAAGAGGAACAACAGTGGAATGAAATGCCTCAACGACAACGAAGAGAATGTCTTCGTGTAATACACAGTAAGGATATTCCATTTGCCATTTCCATAGTTGTTCTTCGCCAATGCACGCCACGTCTCACGAGCTAGATAGGTGCAATAGGTATCCGGCAAGATGTATATCTTCCCACCACCACGGATTATACGCTTGTTCAACTCAATATCCTGATTGCGCACTAGCCGCACATCATACTTCCCGTACTTCTCAAACACCTCACGTGGCCAGCACCCGAAAGGAACGGTCTCCACCTCCTGCTCACGGTCTATGCCTGTGCGAAATGTCGAGTTACCCACACCGAACTTATTGCCTAACACCTCACGAATCGCCAGTGTCTTGGGTGTTTTGTTCAGCACATCAGTCTTGCATACTGTACCCACATTATCCGCCTTAAGACGACGCAATCCCTTCACCAGTACCGAGAAATAATCCGGCTGATAGGATGCGTGAGCATCCAGGCGCATGATGACATCCCCTTGGGCCGCCTCAATTCCCCGGTTCATCGCGTAAGGCACAATCTTATCGGGATTGTCAATAAGCAGTATGAACGGATACTTAGCAGTATATTCTGACACAATCTCCCTTGTGCGGTCTTTGCTCATACCGTCCACCAACAGAATCTCCAAGTCATCCTTTGGATAATCCTGCTGGAGCAGAGAGTCAAGAAACTGGGCAATGTACTTCTCTTCGTTATATATAGGACAAATTACCGAGAGCATTTTCTTGTTTAATGAAGTAGAACTTTAGCTTTGACTGTTTCGTATGATGAGCCTAAAACACCTTTCACGATGTTTAGAAGACGCCATTTCAGAGCCATTTTCAATCGCGTTCCCTTACTTTCCACAATACGTATCACATCCTGCGTCCCCATCCCGTTGTGCACCACATAGCGGCCTATTACTTTATGATTCCTGAACACTCTGACCTTCGTTGTCGGTTCAGATGTATAGATGTCTGTATAACCGGCCTTAATTGCCTCTTCCATGATGATATCGGAAGTGTATCCGTTGGGAATAGACATCGTCAAATCCCCAATACCCAATATTCTGTTCAAAATTTCAAACGATTTCGCCCACTCATTTCGAATCTCCGCCACTGACAACTTGGTGAATCTCTCCGGATGTGTATGTGAATGAGAACCAACAATATGTCCTCTAACGACCAACTCTTTCACTTGTCCACCTGAAAGGAATCCCGGTGTATCAATATACTTGGTACTGATAAAGAACACACCCCTTAAGCCATACTTCTCCAGAATTGGCGCTGCCTTAGTAATGAAAGATATCCCTCCGTCATCGAAGGTAAACATCACATCTTTTCCCCTTAGCGCTTTAACCTGCTCTTCGAAAGCGGACTCTTCAACCTTGTACTGAAAAGCGTTTTCATTCTGAAAGCCACTAGATTTATCAACCTTTGTGACTATATCGTGGTACATCAATACAATCATTGCAACAGATGCTATTAGTCCAAATCAAAAAAAGACAAATCCCATTTCATTTTAGAAAACGTATTCCCCTCTTCTTTGATGATAAAAGGATTTGGGTGCGACGATTTGACGAAGAATAAGCCCTTAAGCGCCTGTGCCCATTCTGAATTGGGCATCGCCCAGACACGGACAAAAGCAGCATCAGGATGCTGCGTCAGAAGGTACTTGCATAACAAGGCTGTAGCCGCCTTTAGCGTTATGGAAGAATCACGCGAAACACAGCACTTCTCTAATTTGACAATCCGAGACCCGTCATAATCACTTAAACTGTAAATACAAGTCGCCTGAATCCTATTGTCTTTCTTGATTGCAATGGCTTTGATTCCTTTGTACGCCTTCTTCCAGTCAATGAGTTCCATTGTGTGGGTGACGGATAAAACATCTGGCTTATCCTCCCAAATTAAATCTTCCACTCCACATTCATCCACCTTATATTTGCTTGAGCAACATCCTTTCAAGAAGATTCCTATCCGTTGCAAAAAGCTAAACCTCCCCAGCAAACGGAAGAATTGGCGGTTCTTAAAGACGCTATCTGCTAAGACCTTAGCGCTGTTGATCATCACATAGTTCTCCATCTCAAAGAGTGTTTCCCACCCCATCTTCTTGAAACCAGGATAAGAATTAACGTAATTTGGGAAACCAATTACGGCCTGATACTTTGTTTCCTTGAGGATGAAGTCTATCGCATAGCATACAACTTTCGACCATATCCCTTTCCCCTGAAACTCGGGCATCACCCCGCTTTCACAAGATTGCAGCATAGGTATAGTCTCGCCCTGATAGGCATACTCCACCGGCATATAAGAATTCATGCCAGCCAGTTTTCCGTCACAATAAGCCCCAAAAACCAATGAGTCTCCCGTAGGATTCTCATAATGCTTTTTCACCCACATCTCCCGGTTCTCATCATAAACTTTCGTAGGGTTGAAGGCCGCACGATATACCGCCAACTGGTCCGACAAAGAGCTCTTGTCAAGCTGTCTTATTTCTATTACCATACTTGTCCTTCCTTTTTTAGTCTGTCGATAATGTCCCTGGCTTCTGCCTCGGGAAATTCCCAAAACCCACTCGCACGTATCTTCTTGATTGTATCTTCGTCAAAACGGTATTTGTACACTTTGATGGGCGTACCGAAGGCTATGGCGTATGGAGGGACAACTTTATTCACAAAGCTGTTCGCTCCGATCACCGCCCCGTCTCCAATCTTAACCCCCTGCCGAACGACTGTCTGAGCACCAATCCACACATCGTTTCCAATCTCAGTGATGTGATCCGAGTATCCGCCATCGCCAAGATGCGTTGATGTGGAGACATCCGTATAGTCGTGCTCCATTGCGCCTATGGTGACATAGCCAGAAATGGAACAATAGTTACCCATTCGGACGTGATTAAAGTAACTGTACATTCCCAGATAGCAATAGTCTCCTATCTCGCAGTGAGTCAGATAGGCATTTTTGCAGACCTCCGAATGCTTACCGATTCTGTTTTTATATAGCAAGAGCCATAGTCTTTTGACCCTATTCGTAATTGCTTTTATCGCAGACTTGATACCCATACAATTATCGTTTACAGTTCGTTCTTGAGATACTTGAACATCTCCGGATTCTCATTGACGGCCTCTGTCTGAGGGATAGCCATCAAATTCTTAACCTTCGCCTCAATGCTCTCCGCAGTCAGTCCAGATAAGAAGGTTCTGATTTCATCCTTGTCCAGTCCATTGATGGCATAACCGATGCCCAGCCGGTTCACCTTCTCGGAAAGAAATGTTCCTTTGCTCACGATGATTGGCACCCTGAAGAAGATGGACTCATACATCTTGTTCGGCTCGGCATACTGGGCGTTGATGCTGGTGGCATCGTAGGTGGCCAGCACCAGGTCCAGCTGTCCATACACCGAGGGCATATCTTGCGGATTCTTGAAGATACCGTGCAGGTGTACATTGTTGCATTCTTTGTCCAGGTTCTCTATCGCCTCTTTATTCTCCATAATGTTGCCAAACACGTGGAAGTCGATTGACGAGAACTCCTTCCCTACTACCTCGGCGAAATTGATGACCGACTGATACCTGAAACCTCCCACAAAACCAATCGACAGGTGTCCCGCCTCAAGGTTCTTGTGCGTATAAGGCAGCTGCAACAACCCTGGGTTCACACGGTTCGGAACGAGTTGGATGTTTTCCCGTTCGTTCTCCAGTCCGTGGTAATTGACAAAGCCCTCCGAGGTCATCACCGTCATCAGTGATTTGCGGATGATGCTCCGGTCTTTCTTCCGAAGGAAATGGCGCAACAGCCCGTTTCTCATACTTGCATAGGGAATGTCCGACTCCTCGTAGATATACGGCTTGTTCGACACCAGCGAGGCTGCAAAAGCCACATCGAAGAAGAAGTAGTAGAACACCACATTCTTCTGGTGCTTGTATTTCTTGTGGAGTTTACGGAGAGCCTTTACGATAACCTTGAACCGCTGGAAATAACCCATAGAGACTGTGTGGTAACCGATGGTCTCTATCTCGTAATTCGCTGGTTTGGCGTAGGTCTCACCGCCACGCTCGAAGCCATACACCTCCACCTCATATCCGTGGTCGATGAACTCCTGCACCCGCTTCTGGCAGCGAGTGAGAGAGATAGCATTGAGTACGAAAACTACCTTTGTAAAACTCATCTGATAACTTTTACTTTCGAAAGATCCACCTTACTGCCAAGATACTCATAGAACTCGTCTGTATAGAACCCATAACCCGCAGTAAAGGTTAATTCACCAATGACCGGACGATTATTAATAATGTAGAAATCAGCCCGTACCTGAGGGAAAGGTTCAGACAATTTTGAGGCCACCTCTAACATTTCTTCTAAACAAGCAGGCTTGGGAATTTCATTATCAGGTCGATAGATATCAGTAGCGGTATTTCTTAAGGATTCGCCTAATGAATTCCACTGGGTGTCGTATAAAGCCATATCAACACATATACCATTATGACGGTTGTAAGCTACCCATATACATTCAGGTTTCCCGCTGAAACACCAAACCTTATAGTCAATAAGCGAATTCGGGGAAATCTTTTTTTCAGATTCGGAAGCCTCAAGCAATTCCTCGGCAATAATACACGGCTTTATTTTAGTATAATGTAATTGCCCACCAGCATAACCATACGGGACTTTTAGCCATTGTTTGAATTTTTTCCGCAAAGCAGCGATATCTTCCGCCTGCGGATCCTTGACTATCACGCACTGGGCACAACCGTTATTGGTTTTCAGTATGCAGGGCTTGTTAATCCCTGAAAGGTCGATGTCATCAGCGGTATCCCATTTCCCGTAAAGTGTTGGGAGATATTGGCCAAGACCTAATTCCTCCACATAACCTCTGAGGCCATATTTATCTGCACATTTCGTCCACAGAGAAGTGTCTGAATGAAGCTGCAGCCAATAGGTTTTCTCAACAAGATCTTTTGGATTGTTTAAATCCGGATCTCTGTGAAACACTTTTTTGTAAATCCTCTTCATCTCTATCTGAGGATTGATAAAGACAATACATTTATGACATGCTGCTGCCAGCTTTTGATAAACAATACTATCCTTGATTGTTTTTGAAACTGTATTTCCCATATTTCGAATCAGTTAATTTACATTATAATGATTGCGGATATAACGCTCTACCAACCATCGATGGCTTTCACACCTTATCGCATTTAGAAGAAGAAGTTCATTTTGCTTGCGTAATAGCATAAAAGCTATTAACCTGACGAAAAGCTTAAAACCAAATCTCGTTGAGACCCCACCAAACCCTCTTATAAATCTATAGCAAGAAGGGTAATAAAGATCATCACACAACTTTTCAATAAATGAATTGTATTTTTCTTCGTCTTTTAAAAGACTTAGTAAATAATTAGTATGCTCCTTTATCTGTTCGCTATTATCTAGTACAATCTTATTCCCATGGAAACTGATGTTGTGAACATTAGCAGACACACATTGATCTATTTGCAATTCGACTAATAGGCTATCATGCCAATGAAGCCCATTATCCATTCCGTCAAAGAAGAAATTTCCTAAACTATAGAAAATGTAGTGCCCTTCGTACACTTCCCAACCTTGTGGTGTATGAGGATGACTTGCGACAACCACATCCGCCCCCCATCGTATGAAGTTGCGATACACCTCTCTCCACTCCGGGAGTGGCGCATCTACATTCTCAATACCAGCATGAGGACATACTATTAAGCAATCAACTTTATCTTTACTTTCACTGATAATGTCTCGAACATCTGGAGAGTTAATCCAAGCAGCACCAAGCCCGTCACTTTTCTTTGATGGGAGAACACCAAATTCATATTGAACAAGCGAGATAAATCCGATTCTTTTTCCACCAACAGAAACTATCTTTACAGAATACGCCTCTTTTGCATCACCAGCACCTACGGTCACTACAGATTCAAATGTGCTTAATGTCTGCCGAAGGCCGGCCTCTCCGAAATCCATCACATGATTATTAGCCAGCAAAATAACTTCAAACTTATTTTTAAGCAAAAACTGAGCAGACTCCTCCTTTTGATCAATTGATGGCCCCGCCTTTAGAGCCCGTGGAGTATCAACTTCTATTGGCGCCTCAAAATTACATACCCTTAGGTTTGCCGATTGCAGCAACTCGTCTAAATCTTTTGAGAAGGAAATGTCAGAAGTTTCTTTTGCTCTAAAATCACCTCCTATTATTATTTTCACCATAAGACTTTCTTCCTATTTGTAGAAACCTATTTTCTTAAGATTCTCTATCGATAAAACTACCCTATTATCGTATTGAGATGCCCTTCTTTGACACTCCTCAGACATCTGATCTATATCACATTCATTATCAAGCACCTTTTTCATAGCTTTAAACAATGCCTCTTCATCGTGGTGCGGAATGATTATTCCCGTTTTATCGTCAACAACTTCCTCGTTGCAACTCCAATCAGATGAAATTATCGGTAAGCCAGCAATATATGCATCAATGACAACGCCAGGGAATCCCTCGCCTCTCCAATAAGTAGGAAACAACATTATATCGTAAGCAGATAATGTGTCATATCCATCGTTTTGTTGTACATTCAAAAAACCTTTATAAGAAACATTTGGGACATCAGAAACAATGTTCGGAAAATCTTTATAGTCTTTATCTATTGCACCGTAAAAATCAACCAGAAAATGCTCTTTATATCCAAGGTCATTCAGCCTTTTAGCACAGTTTACAATCATTTGACACCCTTTATCGGGATGGACTCTTGAGAAAAATACAAACTTCTTGAAATCACCGTTTTTTTTGTGCAACTGAGGATAATAATCTATTCTCTTCGAATTATTGACCTGAATACTGTTCGTAATGCCAAGTTCATTTAAGCCCTTTACTATTTTTTCACTCTGCACATAGATTGCATCTATCCGTCGATAGGTTTCTAAGTCGTAGCCAAGTTCTACAATCCTCTCATGTAATGTGCCACCTACAGCCCAATAATACACATTTTTCCTTCTAAGCCTTCGAAGCAATCTTAAAACTTTATCGCCTGTCATCACGCTGAAAGAAACCGCAATAGTAGCATGTGGATGCAATAAGGTTGCTACAACTAATTCCGCTATGCACCAAGGGCGTTTGCTGGGTTTATCGCCATCGATAGCTATTACTCTGGCAAAAACCTCTCTAAACCTGTCAACGAACAAGTGGTTTTTCATAGCAACGCCGTTATCAGGTTTTTTCTTTAAAGGGCCAATAAATATTAATGTTTTTTTCATGTTTCTCAGCTTATCTTAATTTATTGATACTCAACTTTTCAACATTAAGTCAACCACTATATTTCTCGCGAGGGAGGGTGAGCCATTCCCCGAATCTATAATCCCACTCCCTCGGCTCAAATGGCATAGTGCCGCTAAAATGAAAGAATGTAAGTTCACCAAAAAGAACTGCATTACCTAAATCATAGAAATCCACTCGCACTTGCGGAATTCCTTTGGACAATTTAGAAGCCAAGGTTTTCATCAATTCAAAGTTATTAGGCATCTCAGGGGTGACCTGGGCATGGTCGTGCCCCTGTCTGAACGGCAAATAATTAAACTCGGAGTCAAAGAAATCAAACTTAACGTCTGTCCCTGGGGTTTGACGATCTGTTGCGACAAACAGTCCTTTTACTTCACCATCAAAACAAAAGAACTTATAATCAGGTAAATCCTTGTTCTCTCCTTCGACGTATTTCTCAGCCAGCACTCGCCTATGGACATCTTTGTAGGGCCACTCCTTAGAGAAACGATAGATATCCTGCGACATACTTGTATTAAGGCTGGCAATTGCCTTTTTGATATCAAAAGTTGTCTTATCTTTACAGATAACGACTCCCGATGATCCTCCTCCATGCGTGGTTTTAAGGACAAATTTATCTGGTAATTTCTCCCACTCAATGTCCTCAGGCTTATCCCACACACCCAATGTCGGGATCACATAATCTGAGCCGATTATGGACGATACGTAATCTTTTACTGAGTACTTATCAACCATCATGGTATACTCTGGGTGACGGTTATATAATTTCAGCCACTGAAGTTTTTCGCTAAATGTCTGGGGATTCTTAAGGTTAAGTTTATACCCCATTTTAAGCGGGAACATTAATTTCAAATAAACACTATCCGGTAGCCACTGTCCAAAATGCTGAAAAAGCACTATGGCTGTCATCTTCGGATTTTTAAGATACTCTTTGATTTGTAACATAAATCGCCGTTCTATTCATTCAACTATTTAGATGTATTACTCACTCTTCAGATAAAAAATATATCATCTTGTCTCTATGTGACTCACAGCAAATCAGGTTCTCTGCCATTAGTTTCCTTTTCTTTGAAACCAGAGACGGGAGCACCCCCCGCCTTTTCCCTGCCAGGTAGTAGCGAGCGTTGATTGGCTCGAAAACCTCGCACATTTTGTCCTTTACAGAAGCATAGTATTTCTCAGTTTCCTGAGCAAGCCGTTTATCGTCCTGGAGAATCTTGTTGATTTCGACTAACTGAACATCATACGACCCTCTTTCGAGAAACTCCACTGAAGGTTTCTCAAGACATTGCTGATAAGGGAATATCTCATAGCCCACTTCTTCTTCAAAAGTGAGCATCAGCAGCAGGCCTTCGTGCCATTTCTGTCCCCAGTTCCCTTTCCTATCAAAGCAGAAATTACCCAATCCATAGAAAATAGGCTTTCCATTGTAATTCTCAAATCCACTGAAACAGTGCTGATGATGATTAACGACGACATCCGCTCCGGCATCAATAAAGAACCGGTAGGTCTCTTTCATACGAGGAGAAGGCAGTTGCCAGTGCTCGTGCCCTCCGTGTACGATAACAAGGACATAGTCGGCATTCTCTTTTGCCTGTCTGATGGCGTAATACTGCTGTATAGGATTCAGCGGATTGGAACCTCCGTGAGTTTCTGAAGCAATCGAGAACTCGTGTTCGCAGCAGTTGATGACGGCCAGTGTCTTGTCTTCTATTCTCTTATACAGAATCTCTGAAGCTTCTTTGAGGTTCATTCCGCCACCTACTGTATCAAGGCCGACCTCTGCACATTTTTCAATGGTGTTCTTTACACCGGCATCGCCATAATCATAGAAATGATTGTTGGCGAGAGTTACACAGTCGAAGCCAGCCCATTTGATGGACTCCACGCCCTTTCCTGAGCAGCAGAGGTTTGGCCCTTGCTTTTCAAGCGGCAACTCACCACCTTTACAGACAGGACATTCAAAATTCACAACACTGTAATCCGCCTCTGAGACCAACGCGCGAACACCGCCTAGGACGGAATTAAAGTCGCCACTATCGATCAGCGGAGCGACCCGTCCTTGTGGGCAATAATCACCGGCAACAATAATCTTCATAACACGTCAATATTTCAGTCCAAGTTCATCAAAGCATTTCTTAAAACGATGGAACCATGTATGTTCATTGACAGAACGCGTTCTGGCAGACCGTCGAATGGCGACTATCTCCGAATCGCTTGCCTTTTGGGTGTAATATTTAGCTTTATCAATAAACTCTTCGTTTGACCGATAAAATACTATTTCTTTATCTTCCTCATAATAACCCGCCAATTCCTGGTTATATTTACATATCTCTATCCCCCCTGACATTGGAATCTCAAAATTGCGAAGATTGATAATCTTCAACGGATTCTTTAAAACATCAGTGTGACCTGCCGATGTAGATGCCACCGACAATACATATTTTGAATATAATGCTGATATGGCATCTGGGAGCACACCTGGATTTTTAGATATAAAAGAGCTTTCTTTCAATGTGGTTTGCCCTTTAATACGATTAATTATAGAACCTTTTATCAAACGACGTCCTTCCGGAAATCTTAATCGATTAAGAATCATTTTGTGCCCCGTAATACCAAGTATGTCAAATTTGATTTCTTCCGTCAACAAGTCTTCAGGTATCGAAACATTGCCAAAGAAAACTTCAGTATGGACAGATGCCTCTGCCAAGGAATTCAGCATTATGGATCGGCTTCCATATGGACGACCAATGAAACAGATAGAACGTTCAAGAGAGATGTTCTCGTCATATTTATACACAAAAGGATTTGCTGCATACGGAGCAAATACTGTTTTTGCTCCCCATTTATCATACAAGTGCTGAGTTTCCTTTGCAGTGAGCCACACCAAGTCAAAATACTTTGCCAGATATTTGTCATTATATGGCATTACTAAGTTATCTCCTCGGTAACTTAATGTCGGCAGACCCATTTCGTGCATTCGTGCAAGTGTCTCGGGGAACACCATCTCCTTATTACAGAAGTTTGTAAAAAAAAGATTATAGCCTCCTTTCATAGCCTGTTGGCACACCGATTCATTCGCTTCCTCAATACAGGAAAACGTGAGAGGGTTAAAAATGTCTATACTTATGTTATGGCGACGAAGTTCATCTATGAAATGATATCGCTGCCATTTATTCATTATGACATTTTTCTCCGGGTAGAAATACAATATCTTCATCTCAGTTGACGTATTTAGTATTACGAAATGCTAGGCAATAGCCGACGACGGATGCCTCAAAGAAACTCATATCACCTATCGAGAAAGAGAATAGCGTTCGTAGAAAAGTAACTATGAAAAATAGCCCCAACGCCATCCGAATACTCTCGTCATATTTTGTCTTTCGCCATGTTTTAAAAAGCGTAATCCAATAAAAGGTAAACAGCGTTATACCAACTAAACCATGGTTAACTAGGATTTCGAGCCAATCGTTGTGAGCTCCGTTTCCTATAAGCGAGGCGGTCATATTTGCCCCGTAGCCTAGTAGTTTATGTGCGAGGTCCGCATCTTTAAAGACTTGCCATGCCGAAGAAAATAAAACATCACGTTGACTGACTGCTCCTTCCTCTGTAACTTCAAGCCTAAACCGGAAATAATCGCTACTCTGAAACAGATACTCAACAGTAAAATATACCGCTACAATTACTAAGATAGAAATAATGACATATCTGTTTTTATTCTTACTATTACTACCGAAGGACAGAAATAGATAGTATATAAAACTAATTGCACTAACCAAAATCGCTCCTCGTTTAAATGACAACAAGGAGAAAACAAGGACAACGGTCCACAATATCCAATGATAATATTTCTTGTTTGAAACTAACGCTATTAGCGGTATCAATGCAACAAACAGGTATGCAATGTTGTTTGTGAATTCTGTTTGGCCCAAGCCCATATCATAAGCAGCCCAAAGCATTTCTTGTCGCCTCGTGAAAAAGGCGATTACAGCAACCACGACAAAAATCCAACTCCATCGATAGAGCCACCTCTGATTGATTAAACCTTGTTTGGCAAAGGAATAATAGGCATAGATGGGGAGTAATGAAGAATAATACTGTCTTAGAAAATCTGAACCTCCTCGTTCTGTTCCATGTTCAGTAACAGCAACTGTACCCGTCAGGATACTATATAAACCATAGATGGAAAAAAAGATGACGACTACATTTAGTATCTTCAAATAACTCGGCTGATTTGATTTAAACGACAGTGTTGTTGCAAAATAATACAGTGATACTAATAAGATAAATAGTATCAACATACGTCCGATGAGCCCTCCCTTTTCATAGAAGGAACCTTGAAGCAAGTACAGGCACCACGCGCCTGTATATATATTGCAGATAGTCAACGATTTCATTGATGTGGCTTTATTAGCATAGTTTTAGTGGAGTTTCTTACGAATGGCAGTAAATGGCCATGAAAACAGTAACTCCAATCGCCATTTCAACTCCGGTCCTACAGTAATACATTGTTTTATTTCTCTCATAGCTCCGTTGTGATTATATGATACACGACGAAGACGCCAATAGAATGCGGTATATAGATTTATACACCAATCCTGCTTTCCTTTATTCCATAAGAAACTATTTCTTTTTGAAGCCTCAAACAATCTAGAAAGAACGGATGTCTTTGAAACCCTAGATGTAATATTTCCCGTTAGCCGAACACTATAGTTATAGATGCTCGTAAAATCAATCGTTGCATTTTTAGCATAGTATCCCGAAACCGTTGAAAAATATAGATCATTTGCTGCTGGCACTTCGCTGAAAGTTATGGAATGTCCACAAACAATATCTCTCTTAATGAATTTCGCCCATGGAACATTTGACCAATACCGCAAGAAATCACAGTAATTGTCTTCGTTCTTATCAAATTTTTCTTTCGACAAATGCTGACTCAGGACCTCTCCTGTCTGCTCATCGACGCGGTTTGCATTGAAGAATATAATGTCGGCTTCAGAATCCTGATACTTGTCCAACATACGATTCAGATTCTCAGTCTCGAATGTATCATCCGAGTCCGAGAACAGAAGCCACTTGCCAGTGGCTTTTTCTAAACCAACGTTCCTGGCTCTTCCTGCCCCCTTAGCGTTTTCTGCATCCAATAAGATGACATCAACCCCAGAGCGACTGATGACAGGTTTCTTCCCCTCATCACTATTATCGTCGACCACAATGATTTGTATGTCATCACGCTCGGGTATGCTTGCCACACACTGATTCAATAACTCTGGACAATTCTTGTGGGGGATAATTATTGAAAAACTATATTCCTTCATACGATAATACTTGCCAATTACACCTGATGTACAATGTTTTCACACTGAATATTTATAGAGCCCATATCTGCTTCCACATATCTTGAACCTGGTTCTTGATACCGGGACATGCACGAGCTAACTCTTCTCTTATCTTTGTATTCACGGTTTCGTCCAACATTTCATTCACCATACTAATACATTTCCCCTCATCTTCTAAAGGGAGAAGATGGCTATCAAGACCAAAGTCCTTATATAATTCGGCATATTTATGGTTCCAACTCGTTGCCAGGCAGGGCACACAAGAATTTAATGAAGATGCTACCCCATGAAATCTTGATGAAATCACGAGATATGAGGAGGCGATTAAGCCTTTAACCTCCAACGCGTTTAATCCGCTAACAACTGGAACATCACCAGAAATGGACTTTTGACAAATATAAGCCAACTCTTCATCTTTCTTTCCCTCGTGATTCAACAAATACACACGTTTGCCATGAGAAAGGCAACTCTCTACTGTGGATGCGAGAAATTTCAAATACGCCTCGCGAGAAATAACGCCTTTACTTATCATCCGCTCATTGGGAATCACGCAAACGGCACACTTTAGATGCTCAAATTGTTTAGGGAATCTGCCTGAGACCAAGGATGTAAAATCTGTAGATATACGAAACTTGTCACTATTCGTGATAAGTGGTTCCAAATAATCATACGACACCCGCTCGCGTGCAAACACCAAATTAGCATATTTATCTAACAAAGCAATTGCTTCCTTCGTCTCTTGCAAAAGAAGAGGGCCAAACGCTTGTGGCAGATAAACAATTTTAGACCCTGATTTTCGTAGATGTTTTAGTCGGTGCCTTAAAATTGAGTTTGTGAGCTTTGAAATTCTCATTTGGTCAGAGAAATACAATCCACTACCATCTATATACAAATCAACTTTACCTGCCGCATTGATAGTGTCAAGTTTACTCCAATAAAGTCCAAGTCTATTCAAAATGCCAACGGCGTGAATCTTTGAAAATAATTTCATAGTTCCTGTTGGAGTGATAAACTGAATGTTTATAGGGCTCTTTATATAGCGTAATCCTTGTTTAACACGATTCCTCTCTATATATACAGTCGCTTCAGGATGGCTTCTCTCCAATTCTTGAAGAATAGCATATAACATCAATTCCGCACCTTTATTCTCGGTTTCAACGCCCGATAACAGAACCGTATATCCATCTTTCCTTTTATGAGGAAATAATCGACGTTTAAGCCTCGTAAATATGGATTGTGTCGTTTTATGAGAAACCTTACTTAATTGTTCTCGAGCTTCTGCAACATTTTCTTTCTCATTGTTCTTCTCTCTTGCGATGAAGTCTTCAATCAACTTATTTGCTTCGTCTATATTCTTAGAATCAACTTGGATATTTGAATCATTATTCAACAAATAAGATTCATCGCTTTTTACGTGTCTCGATAAAGCTTGTGAGGCACTTGATACTAAGTATCTTCGCTGATAAATATGCTGGCCCCTTAATACAGGACGCATAGGCACTTCCTTTAAATCCAAATACCCATCTTGAACGGCATCGATAATGACTTGCTCTCCTATCTGGCTTCTTGTAATAATCAGGGAGTCACCATCTATCCAATTAACTCCGTCAACGCCCCAAGGATCACCAAATACAATATCAGCGTGTATATTAAGTTTGTCACTACAGACACGACACCTGGGTGATGTAAAAAAGTCTTTCAACCTTGTACGATAATACCTCGGCAAGGCTTTCTTTTCTTGTTCGGCATATTCAAGTACTATAGGTGCCGTTTTATAATTTGGTCCACCCTCAACACCTTTCTTGTCACGCCAATGAATGAGACAAGCCTTATCTTCAGAATAGGACAAAACCAGCTTTTGAATTGTATCAGTGAGAGTTCTATCACAAACCAGTCCCAGCTTATATTTGATATTGTCGTATTTTGAAAACTGAGCTTGGATTAAAGAAACGCCTTCAATATGGCAGGGAAGACCGACTACAGCAACAGACTCTTTATCCCGAATACTGCTAAGTGCACTCAATAATGGAACTGGGGTATAACAAGACTTTTGGCATAAACCAAGTTGCTCTTTTTCTGTCGCCACGAAAGCCTCTACAATTGGAGGGTTCCCAATTGACATTCTGCATAGAAGAGCCGCATCAATTTTCCCTTTTTCAAAAAGGTACTTTACAACTGCTGTTACACCTCCGCCACTTTGAGCATTCTCAAAAATCGATTTTTCTGTACTTCTCCCTACATATGTGCCTTCGATGACACCATAAAACTTATCGGGATACCGATTTCGAATACCTATGGAGTCTATCGACGGGCATACTTTTTTACATAGCCCACACTCTATGCAAACATCCTTTACACTTGCATACAAACGTCCCATTGAAGTCCTTTTAAACTCTATAGCATCTTTGGGACAAACTGCGAAACAAGCCCCGCAATTAGAGCATAGGTAGGAATCCGAGATACTTTTGATATTATTCATTTCCTAATACGTTTTCGAATATAATCAAGTGCCATCTCTCTTTCTCGTTCTTTTAGGCCAATAAACCAGATGCTTGCACCGGTCGCCAGCAGAGAGACTCCCCCTGAAAGAATAAAACTATCTGTAACCATCTTATAAAAAACGACAGATGGAATAAAAGCAGCACAGAAAACGACGAAACAGCGCAATATAACTTGCTTGATATAGGCCATTGCATCAAATCCAAGCAACGTGACTGAATAGCGTATCCGTAACCCTAAACAAACAATTTCAAGTATGATATTAACCCATACACCGACCAAGGCACTTGCACCCATCTTCAAAGCGACATATACCAATGGCATGGCCAAAAGTTTAACTCCAGCTACAACTATTTGATAGTTCCTGATATTACCGTTTGCAAGTATGGCATTTATCAATAACCTGGACAAAGAGTCACACAACAAATAAATCATCGTGAGACGAACGAAGTCAACGGAATAATCCGGGACGACCGTTAACCAAAGATCCAAAAGTTTCGGTGTTGTGATGATAATGGGGATGGAGAAAACCATCATGAGATAGAAGGAGTACCTGCTCCCATTGTTCATTAGGCTATGCGCCCTTTTTAAATCACCTACGGCAATAGATTTAGTCAATTGAGGGCGAATAGACGTGGTAAAATCTCCGACAAGCTTATGAACGGCACTTTGGACTTGATTACTAACCCCTTTTGCCGCATTAACTGTCACGCCATAGAATAAATTCAGCAAGATATCAACGCCCTGGTTTCGAAGGACCAAAGAGCCATTTCCGAGAAGATTCCAACCGGAGAAAGCGAACATCTCTTTAAACAAAGGTTTATCTACCTTCCAGTTCAATCTGTTCGCCTCCCTAAATTTTCGCTTACAATAAATGGTATAAACCAATCTGATAATTATTGAGACAGCTAATTGGAAAACACCATAAAGAAGTAATCTATCGAGCGGAAAGAGAGGTAAGATTAAAACGATTCCTAATCTTAATACGCTTTCTAGAATCCCAATGTACGCAAATGCGCTCATTTTTTCATGAGCAGTTATAAGCGCATTATAAGGCACTGATATTACATTGACAAAAAAAGTAGCGATACTAAACTGCAAGACCCATCTTGCAGCTTCCATTCGTTCGGCGGGGATGCTTAATTTGTTATTGAGAAACCAGACACCCGCAATTTCTAACAATACAACAACGATAAACCCCAGGAGAAAGTGAAGAGAAACACATGTAGAAAAAACTTTCTTTATTTCATTGTCATCGCCTTTCCCGAGTGCGAATGTTATAAAACGTTGTGATGCAGAACTCAACGCCGCATTGAGCATTGAAAACATTGCAACGACTCCGCCAACAACGTTGTAAATGCCAAAATCCTCAACGCCTAATACCTGAAGGACGACACGTGATGTGTAGAGACCTATTAACAACATAATAATAGATCTCACATACAACACTGCTGTATTTTTTGCTATGCGTTTATTATCATTGGTAGTACTGGACATTGCAAAATATTAAAACTTTTTGCCCAAACAATCGTAAAGTTACGAAGTTAGTCTCTCTTAAAAATATCTCTCGTATAAACCTTCTCCTTCACGTCATCCAAACAAGCGTCATAGCGATTGGCTACAATAGCCAGGCTCCGGTGTTTGAACTCTTCAAGTTTGTTCACTACTTCGCTTCCGAAGAAGGTGCTTCCGTCTTCAAGCGTGGGCTCATAAATAATGACCTGTGCCCCCTTTGCCTTGATACGCTTCATTATACCCTGGATAGCGCTCTGGCGGAAGTTATCGCTATTGCTCTTCATCGTCAGGCGGAAAACACCAATAACACATTTCTGCTCCTTCTCAGCGTCGAAACGGCTATTGGCATCGTAGTAACCGGAACGTTTGAGGATGGCATCCGCGATATAGTCTTTACGGGTGCGGTTGCTCTCCACGATAGCTCGGATGAGGTCTTCAGGAACATCATCATAATTAGCAAGTAGTTGCTTGGTGTCCTTCGGTAGGCAGTAACCGCCGTAGCCGAAACTGGGGTTATTATAATGCGTACCAATACGCGGATCAAGACCTACACCCTCAATGATGGCTTGCGTGTCCAATCCCTTAACTTCTGCGTAGGTATCCAGTTCATTGAAGTAGCTAACTCGAAGTGCAAGGTAGGTATTAGCAAAGAGCTTAACAGCCTCCGCCTCTTTCATTCCCATAAATAAACAAGGGATGCCCTTGTTTGGTTCAAGGTTCCTGGTTCCTGGTTCAAGGTTGGCTTCGCCTTGTTCTGCAATCGCGCCTTCAACAAGTAGGGATGCAAACTGATGCGCTTTCTCGGTGAGCCAATTGAGGTCGGTAATCTGCTTGATGGCCTCGTTCTCCTCCTTGAACTCTTCGCTCATCATCTTGGGAATGCCCACGATGATACGGCTGGGATAGAGGTTGTCGTAGAGTGCTTTGCTCTCACGAAGGAACTCCGGTGAGAAAAGCAGGTTGAACTTCTTAATGCCTTTGTTGGCATACTTAACATACAGTCCACGGGTGTACCCCACAGGGATCGTACTCTTGATAACCATCACAGCATCGGGGTTCACCTTCAACACGGCATCTATCACAGCTTCAACAGCAGAGGTGTCGAAGAAGTTCTTTTTGGGGTCATAGTTCGTGGGGGCCGCAATCACTACGAAGTCGGCATCCCTATACCCTGCATTCTGGTCAAGCGTTGCCTTGAGGTTCAGCTGCTTGTTGGCAAGGTAATCCTCGATATAGTCATCCTGTATGGGAGACTTCTTTTTATTTACGAGTTCCACACGTTCCGACACCACATCAACGCAAGTAACCTCGTTGTGCTGTGCCAACAGAGTGGCAATGCTCATCCCTACATAGCCTGTTCCGGCCACTGATATTTTCATAAATGTAAAAGTATATATTCGGTTCTAATAAAGATACTTAAGAAACTTGAGACCTCTCTTTTCGGAAAGTGCAACTATAATGGATGCAATCATTAAGCTTATAGCTCCAGTCAGCAAGAACACGACAAACGCATTTTCGATGTGAAGCTGCCAAAAAAGGTGTATTAACACGTAATGCACGCAATAAATGATAATGCTACATTTTCGGAAGAAAGCCCAAATCTTGTTATTCGTTTTGCTCCCCTCTATTGTATAGAAAAATCCAATCAAAGACAGTACACCTATAATCTGTAGCGGTTTTAAAATACAAGAAATGATTAATCCCAACGCCAGAATCACCCCCCCCCATTTTCTCATAACTACCTATTTTTTCAATATATAACACTCTTAACTTAGCCATTGCATATCCAAGCCCTATCCATATAATTCCGAACATGAAACTACGCGAAGGTGTACCCAGGTGCTGATGATACAACTCGAAAGGAGAAACGGCCCACTGTGGCAAGAGCGCATAAAATGTGAACACCACATACAAGACAAGTGACAAGGCTATTATAATCCACGGATGATTCCTGAGCGAGAAAACGATAGGCATCCCCACTATCAGAGCACCAAAGAACCAACTCGCATAGAAGGTGTAGTCGAAGAAAAAGTCCTTGACCCAATACAACAATCCCAATAATCCCCGCGCTTCATAGTGATGAAGGAACAGCGTTATCGGTATCATAATCACCGACCAGATGAGATACAGTATCAAAAGTCTCCTCTCGTATCTCCACAGTGCTTTCGGATTGTCCTCGCCAGAAGCAAAAAACTTGTCGAAAAACAGATAGGAAGAAAGCACAAAGAACACCGGCACTGCCAAATTCTGGAAATTCAGGCACCAGGCAGCAAAAGGCTGTCCCATTTCTTTCGACACCCCCGTGTGGAGAGAGATGATGACAAATGCCATCAGAATCTTCAGGATGTCGAAGCCGACTATGTACTTTCTTGTTTGGACCATAACACTTCGTTCGTACTCTTCATTTATTACATATACTCCGTTAATCCTCCTCGCTCACCTTCGCATCGTCTGACGCACCCGTTCAGCACTTTCAAAAGATACAGAAGCGTGTATTTCCTCAGACCGGTAGCCGTTTCAACCTCTTTTTCGGTCAGCTGTTTCAAAGCCTCTACAACTTCTTTGTCATCTTTATAGAACGCAAGATGACTGTCACCCAACTGATAACCGAAAGCAAAATGGTGTGTCAGAAAGAGCGCGAACAGTCGGATATTGGCATTAGTCAGACCTTTAATTCGCCCCATCAAAGCAACAGCATCCTGGTCTTTCAGAACAGGCGTCAGGCTATAAGCAGAATGGTGATTGGGAGTTGAACTGGCATCAATGACAATAAGCTGTTTGACATTTTCATTGTTTAAGGTGTTCAGCGTCTGCTGCATCTTGTCGGGCAATTCCTTTTCTCGATTCTGGAAAGCTTCGTTAAAGAAGTGTGCTATCTCATTATGTATGCGATACTCGTCATTCCTGTTCTCAACGGTATTCATCCCTTGCCAGAAGGCAGTGCGACACTGATAAAGCACCTCGGCATCATTGACGCCATTGGCAAACAAGTCCGTCATAGTTGACTTAGCTGCATCAATAACAGCGTCATCTACCTGATAGAGTTTCTCCTTCTCGAAAAGGGAGAGCATTGCCAACGCCCTTCCAATGGGATAAAACTGACGGTACTTGCCGTTCAACAGTTCCTGCGACAACTCCTTGCAGTCGTTTTCAAACGCGCCGTCTTCCATCTCGCGAAACTTAGAGAGACGGTCTATCACGCCCGCTGCGGTCTGGTCAGATTTCAGCAGACCGTCTACATACGATTTTAGGGATACACCCTTCTCTATGTGTTGAATGATGCTAGATACGTGGTTATGATTCAGCACATTGATGCCTTCCAACTTCTCCGCATCATACCGCTTTTCCAAATCGGCAGCGGCTTTCTTCTCGGGAGAATCTTCCTTGAAAAGGAAACGCCCCCACAGGCCGTCACCCAGATCGCTGATAACCTTGCGCCCCTGACCTTTATATTCGCAGTAGACCGCAAGGAAACTACCCAGAAGCTCACGCATTATATGCCTGTCATTCTTCAATAGGTCGAAATCTGCATCATTGTACTGCAATTTGAAGTCATAGAGACATTGACGAAGGATACGCAGATTATCACATTGGCTGGCAATGAAGACTTTCTTTATCAATTCTTTCTGCTTATCAATCCACTCTATTTGCGGGATTTCGTTTATGAAATTGGCAATGGCTGCATCAATATCTGGCTCTACTTCATATTCTTTTCCGACGGTCTTCTCCTTGAAGTCTTGTAAAACAGTCTTATCCTTATCATCGGTAATCTTGGTCACGTCACCTACAATGACTACGTGGCAGCCGCAATATTCCACGAAATAGTTGATAAAACCCAATAACTGTTTGATTGGGATATAGGTTCGCTCCAGATCGTCGAAAACGAGCAACCACTTGCTGTCGGATTTGATGTCATTGTCCTTGGATGCAAGGAAAGCCAAGGAGTCAAGAGATGTGGATAGGGTCGCATCGTTGGTACCATTCTTATCAATGTCGAAATCCGTGCGAAGGACCACTTTACCGGCAATCTTCAGAATCCCCTTACCTATCTTTGCCGCTTTACTGTAGAGGAATGGATGCAGCTGGCGGTCGATGGCCTTTGTGATGTCATCGGTACTTGTCATACCGTACAGCGTCACACGTATGGGAGATAGCACCACATCCGCTTTGTCTTCCGCTTTTTCAAAAGTGTCCTCTATCCATCTATTGACGAGCCACGTCTTTCCGCATCCCCACTTGCCCTTCAACATAAGGGAATAGCGAGGGTCTGGATTCTCAATGTAACTCGTCAGAGCTTGCAAGATATGTTCGTTAATCATCTTTTGAAAGCACATGGGGTACTTAAGGAGACGCGAGTTGAGCGACTTGCCTTAAATATGATACACGTTCTCAGTGAGCGGGCAGATGTTGTGGCAATCCAGAATGACCTTGCCCTTGAGCTTGTCCCAATTCTGCTTGATATGGTCGTGCTTGACCATAATGACCACCATATCCACCTCGGAGAGGAATTGGTCGAAGTCGAGGATCTGGTTCTTGACGATTTCCTTCTCGGTGAAGAAGGGGTCGAAGGTTTTGAGCGGACGGGCGAGATGGCGCTCCTGGATGTCGAGCATCTGGAGGGTCGGACTCTCGCGGATGTCATCGACGTTCTCCTTGTAGGTGAGGCCGTAGAGGCCGATGCGGCGGTTGTCGGTGATGCCGTGCTTCTCCATAATCTCGTG
>JAEEGL014371610.1_pt1 | contig 31165 bp, 29 predicted proteins | sample 9134231 | NCBI WGS metagenome assembly JAEEGL01 (sample SAMN16246548, study PRJNA631951) | gut metagenome | biome: gut microbiome; feature: rumen; material: fiber-attached | host: Bos | place: Iran: Karaj | collected 2018-10
CAGGCTTCCAGTTGATGGTCTTGTTGAGCTCTATCATGCGCTCCTTGAGGGCCGTGGTGCGGATAAACCAGCTGTCGAGCGGGTAGTAGAGCACAGGTTTGTCGGTGCGCCAGCAGTGGGGGTAGCTGTGCGTGTGCTTTTCGCTCTTGAAGAGCTTGCCTTCGCCCTTGAGCATGATGACCAGCTCCACGTCGAGGCTCATGTCCTTCTCACCCTTGGTGGGGTCGTAGGCGTTCTTGACGAACTTGCCGGCGTACTGGCTGTAGAGTTCGGTGTTCATATTGGCCTTCACCCACGCGGGGTCGAGGTCTTCGATAGGGGCGAAGCGGCCCTGCTTGTCGACCATGGGCAGTTGTTTCCCGTCGCGGTCGAAGAGCAGCAGGTCGCCGATGCCGGCCTTCTTGGCCACTCGGGCGTCGTCGGCACCGAAGGTGGGGGCGATATGCACGATGCCGGTACCGTCCTCAGTGGTGACATAGTCGCCCAGGATAATGCGGAAGCTGCCCTTGTCGCTCACCTCTTTGGGCTTCACCCAGGGGATGAGCTGCTCATAGTGCAGACCTTCCAGTGCGGTACCCTTGCACTCGCTGACAATCTTGTATTCGGGACTTTTGCCCTCGGGGAACATCGAACCAACCAAGGCCTTGGCCATGATGATTCGGCAGGGCTGCTCGGTGTAGGGATGGGTGGTCTCGAGGGTGACATAGTCAATATTGGGACCCACGCAGAGGGCCGTGTTGCTGGGCAGTGTCCACGGCGTGGTCGTCCATGCAATGGCATAGGTGGGCATCTCCTTAAGGTCCTTAGAGTCCTTAAGGTCCTTAAAGTCCTTGATTTTGAACATGGCCACACATGTCGTGTCCTTTACGTCGCGGTAGCAGCCGGGCATGTTCAGCTCGTGGCTCGAGAGACCGGTGCCGGCGGCAGGACTATAGGGCTGGATGGTGTAGCCTTTGTAGAGCAGACCCTTGTCGTAGAGCTTCTTCAGTAGGAACCACAGGGTTTCGATATATTCGTTGTTGAAGGTGATATAGGGGTTCTTCAGGTCGACCCAGTAGCCCATTACGCGCGTCAACTCATCCCACAACTCTTTGTATTTCATTACCTCCTCGCGGCAGGCGCGGTTGTAGTCGTCGACCGATATCTTCTTGCCGATATCCTCTTTGGTGATGCCGAGGTTCTTCTCCACACCAAGTTCCACGGGCAGGCCGTGGGTGTCCCAGCCGGCCTTGCGGTCCACGAAGTAACCCTTCTGTGCCTTGTAGCGGCAGAACACGTCCTTGATGGTGCGGGCCATCACATGGTGGATGCCCGGCTTGCCGTTGGCGCTCGGGGGACCGTCGTAGAACACGTAAGCGGGATGCCCTTCGGCCAGTTTCTGGCCCTTCTCAAAAGTCTCGTTCTCCTCCCAGTAGCGGCGCACGTCCTCGCCGATTTGGGTCAAATTAAGCTGCTTATATTCGTTATATTTCATATACAAGTAATGCTATAGTCACATAATCAATTGGTTGGCAGGATTTCCTGCCAATAGAATAATTGACAAAGATACGAAAAAATCCTGATATACTAGGTCTAAAAATTAAAAAACAATACCGCGTCTGTAGGAGTGAATGCGGCTGAGGTGAGAAAAGGACATAAAAAACCTCCGGAACCAGAACGGTTCCAGAGGCCAAAACAAAAGCGTATGAAAAAATTATTGTTTCTGCTTATTTTTTCTTCAGGTACTCCTGCACGCTGTCCGAAGGAATGACTTCCTCTTTGAACATGTAAGCGCCGGTCTTCTCGGAGCGGACCATGCGAATTACCTTGGCGAAACCTTTACCGGTCGAGGTCTTCAGGGTAGCAACAACTTTCTTTGCCATAGTTCAGTTCTCCTTTCGTTACTTGATTTCTTTGTGGACGGTGACTTTCTTCAAGAAGGGGTTGTACTTCTTGAGCTCCAGACGCTCCGGAGTGTTCTTCTTGTTCTTGGTGGTGATGTAACGGCTCATGCCGGCGACACCGCTGTTCTTTTGCTCGGTGCATTCGAGGATGACCTGCACACGTGCATCTTTATTTTTCTTTGCCATGACTGTATTATTTTCTATTCGTTTAACAATCTGACCCTCAAAGCGAAAAGAGCATCAACAATTCGTTTTCAGGCATTCAAATCGGCTGCAAAGATACAACCTTTTTTGAAACTGACAAAATTTTTCTTCATTTATGATTGCTTTTTGTCCGTAGCCACCCCTTTTTTTCACTTCTCCATGCCTATGTCAAGAATATTGTGTATATTTGCATCGTCAAAATGACGCTAAGTTGAATTGAAAACAACAATATATATGAAAGTTAGAGAACTTGTAGAAAAACTGAATCTGAAAGTATTATGCGGCGAAAGCGGTCTCGACCGCGACATTGACGGCTGCTATGTCAGCGACCTGCTGAGCGACGTCATGGGCAATGCCGAGATGGGCAATGTATGGGTGACGTTGCAGACCCATAAGAATGTGATGGCCATCGCCTCGCTCAAGGAGTTGGCGTGCGTCATCCTTGTCAAAGGCCTCACCGCTCCGGAGGATACGGTCGAGCAGAGCAACGAGGAAGGCATTCCTTTCCTCAGCACCGACATGCAGACCTACGAGACCGTCGGCAAGATCTACCAGCTTTTGAATGCCTGATTGCGTGAATGTGTTAATGTGTGAGTCGACCTGCATCAGCGACTGACGAATTAACAAGTTGACACATCGTTATGACTCCGTTCAAAGCCGACCTCCATATTCATACGGTGCTGTCACCGTGTGGCGACCTTGAAATGTCGCCCACGGCGATAGTCGACCGTGCTTTGGAGCGCGGCTTGGACATGATTGCCATCAGCGACCACAATACCACGCGCCAGGTCAAGGTCACTCAGCGCGTGGGTAAGGAGAAAGGCTTGTTTGTGCTCGGCGGCGTGGAGGTGACCAGCCAGGAGGAAGCCCATTGTCTATGCTTCTTCGAGACCGATGAGCAGCTCGATGCCATGCAGGAGTTCCTGGATGCCCACCTGCCGAAGATTCCCAACGATGAAGACCGCTTCGGCTATCAGCTCATCGTCGACGAGAACGAGGAGATTGTGGGGGAAGAAGAGTACCACCTGCTCAACGCCATCGATGTCGATATCGACGGCATCTACGACGAGGTGCACCGCATCGGCGGGCTCTTTGTACCGGCGCATGTCAACAAGGGTACCACCAGCCTGACTAGCCAGCTGGGCTTCATCCCGCCCGACTTGCGCGCCGACGGACTGGAAATAAACAAATTCATTACCCGCGACGAGATCGTCAAGAAGTTCGCCTACCTCAAGCGTTTCAACTTCATCACCGACAGCGACGCCCATTTCATCAACAATGTGGGTGACGTCTACAACGTCATCTATATGGAGCACCGCTCTTTTGCTGAATTCGCCATGGCCTTGCGGGGTGAGGGAGGACGCTGGATTGACACGATGGCCTTCCGTGGCACTAAACCCCAGGCTTCATGAAACGACCGATAGTCATATCGCTCCTGTTGCTTCTGTGCATGACGGTCTCGGCGCAGAACCATCTCCCCGTTGCCAAGACCCCGCCTCCCGCGCACTATAATGTCAATTTTGTATCACAGCATGGCGAGGCGTTCAGCGTTTATATCGACGGCAACCTGCAAAACCGCCTCCCGCAGGGGCGTGTGCTGGTGACAAATGTCTCCGACCAGGTGCACGAGGTGGTCGTCGTGCTCAAGCGCCCTACCGAGAAGGCTGCTGTCCTGCAGCTCAAACCCAGTGAGAAGGTCGTCACCGTTAATGTCAATTTCGACCCGCGGCTGGAGCAACTCTACCTCTACACGGCTGCCTACAACCGGCCTGACACCGAAGAACGGCAGGCCGTTCGTGAAGAGGCTCGCCGGCTGGTGCAGGCAAGCAGCGACATCCGTGACCTGCAACGGGTGCGGCCGGTCGAAGAAGAAGAGGGGTATTACAGCGTTACGGCCGACGGACTCGACTCTATGGTGGTGCGCATGCGGGCGCAGTCGTTCGACAACGAGAGGCTGGCATTGGGTAAGGTCATCGTGGCTTCGTCGCACCTTACGTCGGCACAGATAGCCATACTGGCCGAGACTATTGATTTCAGCAACTCTCAGGTTGAGTTCCTGAAATACGCCTATGGCTATTGTGTCGACCCCGCCAACTACTACCGTGCGGTCGACGTGCTCACCTTCACTAACGATAAACGCAAAGTGCTTGACTATATCGCTACCCAGAAGTAGCGTTTAGAAAAAGACAATCTTGGAGGGCAGCATTCCCACTTCTCTTTTCCACCGTCGCGTGCCGTCGGGGGAGAAACAGTAAAGGTCGCCGTTGGACGAAAAGTCGCCGTCGTCGGCCACATAGATGTTCCCGCTTACAGGATGCACGCCGATGGAGTAGGCGTTGAGGTTCTCTCCGGTCAGAAGGGGGGTGATGTTGCTTGCCCCGTCAATCTTCACGAAATGGGTCGTCTTGCTCGAGTAGTCGGAAGCCCATTCGGTATAGTAGCCGTAGATGTTGCCGTTGGCCACGGTCATGTTGGTTAACGGCTGGTTCAGGTCGGTGACGCGCATCGCTATGTCAACGGTGGCTGTGCCGGCAGGCTCTGAGCCATAGTCGCCGATATAGTTCACCACTGCGGTGGTGCTGTCCAGCTTCAGCACCTTCTGCGGGTTGTAACCCACGGGTATGAGTCCGATGATGCTGAAAGAGGAGATGCTGATGGCGTATAAGTGGTTGTCATAGGCATAGTTGCCTTGCTCGTCGCTGATGTTCGAGCTGGCTACCAGCAGCTTGCCGTTCACGGCGGCAATGCCTTCGGGATTGTAGTCGCCCAGGGTGAGGGAGGCTTCCACTTCGAGGGAGGCGGTGTCTATGCGGATGACGCTGTGGGGGTTGTAGCAGGTGATGTACAGCTTGCCGCCGTCGGCGGCGATGTAGCGGGGCCCGCGGTTGCCGAGGTCCACGCGCTGGCTTACACCTGTGGCGGTGTCGATAACCTCCAGGCTGTTCGAGTTCCACACGGTGACATACGCCTTCGAACCGTAGATGACGAGGTCTTGCGCCACGTCGCCCAGGCCGCGGCCGTTCTTGTCGGTGAACCAGCTGCTGCTGATGGTGCCGGCTGCGATGTCAAGGTATGACAGCGCGGCGTTGTTACCACCCCAGGTGCCTTCGTTGAGCACCAGCAGATGAGGCATGGCGGCTTCGGCCACAATGCCGTTGCCGGTGGGTGCAACAGGTTCCTCACGTTCGCAGGCTGCGAAGCCGAGGGCGATGATGACTAGTAGGGCTGCCGATAGATTCTGTTTCATTATAATGATATAATTAATTGTTATTCTAAAATTCATACATAAGGGAGAGACGGTAGTTGCGCCCCATCATGGGGTAGAACTGCACCACCTCGTACTGGGCGTCGAGCAGGTTGAGCACCTGCATTTGCACGCGCAGCGTGCCCCACCGTAGGTCGATGCGGCGGTCGGCCGAGAACCCCAGGTCGCAATAGGCCGGCAGACGGTTGCTGACGTTATTCTGCGGATAGGCGTAGCGATGCCCCACCACCATGGCGGTGGCGCCGAGGTTCACCCAGCGGTGTTCCCACCGCAGGGTGCCGCCGCCCGAGTGGCGCGGCGTGTAGCGTATCTGGTGCCCATAGTATTTCGAGTCGGGGTCGCTCAGGTCCACGGCATGGGCGAAACTATAGTTGAGTTGAAAGTTGAAAGTTGAAAGTTGAAAGCTGGCGGTGGCGTCCACGCCCAGGATATGCACCTTGCCTAGATTCTCCATACTCCAGTAGAACATGTTTTGTCCGGGACGGGCAATAATCTTGTCGGTGACGCGGTTGAAGTATCCGTCGACTGTAAACTGGTACGACACACCGGCATTTGGGGACGTCCCGGCATAAGTGAGCCCGATATTGTGCTGGCGTGCGCGTTCGGGACGCAGGTTGCGCGGCAGCGACTGGAAGAAGTAGAGCTCGCTGAAGTTGGGCACACGGAAACTCTCCTTGTAGAAGTAACGCAGCGTGAGGTCTGTCACCGGGGTGTACATCACCGCCGCGTAGGGCGTGAGACGGCGGTAGGTGGGGTTGGTATCGAGGTCGGCCACATGGTCGGCGCTGACGGTGGCCAGCAGGTTGGCACGGGCCTCCCAGCGCCCCTGCTGTGCATTGGCACCCACGACGCCCATCAGGCTGCTGCGCAGCACGTCGTTGCGCTGACCCAGGTTGCTGTGCAGATGGCTCAGGTCGCCGTCGACGGCGGCTTTCAGCGTCAGCCAGGAGGCCGCGCCCCACTCGCTGCTGCCGCTGAGGTAGCCTTCCCGCTGGCGGTATTCGTTCATCAGGTAGTGCGAGAGACTGCTGATATAGTTGGAGTCCTCATATTGGTCGTAACTGCTCTGCACCTTGGCCAGCACCTGCGTCCTCCACCTCCCGCTTTCCACTTTCCACTTCGCCTGCGCGAAGGCCAGCGACTCATGGGTGCTCTGGGCCGACGGCTCCTGCACATAGAAGCGTACATGGCCGGGCAGCTGGTGGTAGCCGTTCATATAGTGCACCTTGGCGGTGAGGGTGTTGCCTGGGGCTATGGTGTAGAAAAGGTTGCCGTCGGCGGTCAGCTGGTGCATGGCCGAGTGCTGGCGCTGCTCCTGTGTGCTCTGCCCTTGCCGGTCGGCGGTATAGTAGAGCGTGAAAGGGTAGTCGCCGTCGCTCTTCAGCCAGTTGGCCCACACACTCGTCTTCAGCCGGCGGCTCCACTTTCGCTCCCACAGGGCCGAAGGATTCATCATGCCGAAGCTGCCCAGCTCCATGCCCACCTTCAGGTTGGTGCGCTCGGCCAGGAAGAACTGCGGCTCGGCGGTCTCCAGGTTCAGCACGTTGCCGGCGGCGTAGGCACGGGCCGAGAGCAGCGGCTCCTGCTGCTGCCCCTGGCTGAAACTGACGTATGCCGCATTGCCCAGCAGGTAGCGGCCGAGGTCCACCTGCCCGTTCTGTGCGTTGCCCACGGCGATGCCGTCGATGGTCACCGTCGAGAACTGGCTCCCCAGGCCGCGGGCCGAGACGGTCTTCATGCCGCCCACGCCGCCATAGTCCTTCAGCGTCACGCCGGCCATCTGGCGCACCGCGTCGCTCAGCTGGAGAAAGCCCTGCTCCTCGATCTGGGCGGCGTCGAGCACCTGGGTGGGCGCTGCGGTGAGCAGACGGGCGGGGGTGCGTTGCGAGGTCACGTCCACCTCGTCGAGCACCTGTATGGTGTCTTGTGCTTTTGCAGTAGAAAGAAAAGCCCCGGAGCATAGAACGTAGAGCAGAGCGGCCGTAGAGAATGCATTCGCACCACTACGGTCGCGTGCGGCCATCCGGTGTTGCCGGCGGCCGACGATAAACTTTACGATACGATACAATACAATGCTCATGTTGTTAGTCCTTTCCTCGAGGGCTTTTTCTTTTGTGGCTTTGGCAGGTCTTCTGGCTCGCCTCCACACACCCGCCTTCCCATACATCTATGGCGATGCACAGTGGCTTGTTGGATGTGTAAACCATTGAGGCTCACAGCAGCGGGACTGCTCAGGACTTACACCTGATTCCCTCTTGGCGCCCATCCCGGGCGACCAAAACCGGCTGCAAAAATACGAAAAAAAATAATATTGGGGTAAAGTTTACAGTTTACGTTTTATTCTGCGGCGGCAACTTTTATTTTGCCAGTTCGGAAAAAGTTCGTACTTTTGCAATTTGAAAGAAATAATAATGACAGTCCAATGGATGCCTCAATAAACAAGAAGATTAGCGATTACTTTGCCACTCAGCCTGTGTTGAAGGCGTGGGTGTTTGGCTCTTATGCCCGTGGTGAGGAGCGCGAAGACAGCGATATCGACTTGCTGGTCCAACTCGATGAAAGTCAACGCATCGGAATTAGATTCTTCGGAATGTATGCCGACTTGAAGGAGATACTTGGCCGGGAGGTGGACTTGGTTGCCGAAGGCTGCCTGATGCCCTTTGCCGAGGAGAGCGCTAACCGTGATAAAAAACTGATATATGAGAGAGCCAGAGCGTGATAAGGAACGACTGCTTCATATAAAGGAAGCCATCGAAAGGATAAACCGCTATATGGATGGTATCCCCGTTGAAGTCCTGCAGCATGATGATATGCGTTATTATGCTGTTGTAAAGAACATAGAAATGATAGGGGAGGCCGCCAATATGCTGACAGAGGAATTCCGGTTGGCACACCCCAAGACGCAGTGGAAGATGATTATTGGCATGAGAAACTACATCATTCATGAGTATTTTCAAGTGAAATTCGGCGTCGTCAAGGAGGTGTTAACCTTGGACTTACCAGAACTTGAAGAGCAAATAAAAGCATATTTATCGGAATAACAATTCCACAAATCCTATTGCCGCCGCAGGAAAACTCCTGCGGCGGCAACTTTTATTTTGCCAGTTCGGAAAAAGTTCGTACTTTTGCAGCGTGAAACAATAACTATGGTGACGAACACTTCGGATTCATAATCTACTTCTTTAAGGTTAAAAAAGGGAAATAGTACTATGCCGGTAAAACCATATAAAACAGAAGAACAGCCTGTGTCGACAGCATCTGAACCCGAGGCCGTATATGGGCGTACAGCCGTTGCGCAAGAGAGTTTTCCGATAGGCAGCAAACGTGAACGCCTATCGGTGGACGAGTATTTCGATGAATTGTGGTCCATGTATCTGACGAAACGTGAGAACCTACAGAATTGAGATTGACGCATCGGCCAAAGCCGACCTTGGCGAGTTGTCCGATTTCTTGGCGGAGAACATGTCCGAGGAAGGTGCCTGGCGATACAAAGAGGCAATGCGGCAGGAGATACTCTTGCTTACCATCTTCGCCGATTTCTATCGTGTCAGCCGTTATGCCGATGTCCGTCGCATACATCCTCAGGCACGGCACATGGTGTCGCACAACAAACGGTGGGTATATATCTTCCATATCGAGGATGACACCGTGGTGATTGATAGAATAAAAGCGGCAAAAATGATAAAAAGATAATGTGTAGTATGGCGTAAAAGAAAAACGGTATATGATTTGTAATATTTATAAATCGCTGATAGTCAATACCCCCCCCCTGCGAATTACACAAGTAATCGTCGGGATTCTTCTTTCTTTGTATTTAATTCAGTTGCCTGCGTTCCCTACGCGCTGTTAGGGTGGCGGGCTGGTTTTGTATGCATACGTTAATTAACCCTTTTATAAATTTAAACTGTTTTAATTATGAAAAAGTTATTTCCAATTCTGATGGTTGCCTTTGCAATGTCCGCCTTTGTGGCCTGCGGCGACAAGAACGAAGGCACCGGGAACAACGGTGGCAATAATAACGGCGGCGATAATGATACCCCGACAAGCGAAATCGCCAACACCAAATGGCATGGTGTGAAGGACCTCACGGAGTACAACATGGGCCGCAGCGAGGAATGGGTAGAGTTTGGTGCCAGCGATGTAACATACAGGTACACCGCCACAGACAATAACGACAACACCACCAACGGCGAGTATCACGGCACCTATACCTACAACGAGGAACAGCACAACGGCTACATGGAACTCACAAATGTCAACAATTCCAGTGAGACTCTCAACCACGTGCCCTTCGAAGTCAACGAAGGCGTGAGTCTCGTTTTTAATAGCGGCGTGTGCAATCCTGCAGTTCAAATTCTCCACAAACAGCAAAACTAAAATACCATGAAACGGCTATTTACATTCGCATTGGTCGCCCTGATGGGCTTGGCCTTGTGCACGACAGTCGCCTGCACTAAAGACGACAATGGCACCAACAACACGGAAAACAACGGCGGCAACAATGGTGGCGGCACGACGCCCGACAACTCCTACGTCGGCACCAGCTGGCGCTACACCTCCGGCCAGTACGGCGATGCCACCTACGTCGATGTGCTCTTCAACTTTTACACCAGCGAGCAGGCCCTTGTCAACACCGTGCTGGGCACCAGCCAGCAGTCGATGGGCGGACAGTACACTTACTCCAACGGTAGCGGTAGCATCGCGCAGCTGCAGAGCTTGACCACCGGAGAGAACTGTGGTAGCGCAACATTCAGCATCGACGGCATGCAGATGACCTTCAACTGGAACGGCCAGTCCTACACGCTGACCAAGCAGTAGTAACTGACACCAAGCCCAACCACGTCTGCATACGTGCAATCGGAGCCCCGGAGGGGCGACACAAACCGTCGGAATGTGTCGCCCCTACGGGGCTCAAATTATGCTCGCTCCATACCGTGGGCTCACGCCCACGGCTAAGTTCTGACGCCCTTACAGGGCTGGGGGAGGGGTGACAGGCAACTGTCGCGAAGATCATTCACGATCATTCACGATAATTCACGGCCCATTCACGACAATTCACGTTCTCATTCGGTTTTTTCGGTTAGAGATTTTGGCCGAAAAGGCCGTTTTGCCTTGATTTTGGTCGGCACAAAGCGCCTGTAATCCAGTATTTCCGTACTACCACCTCTTACTCAACTCCTACTCCACTCCTTATGCTCTTTTTATCAAAATTTACTCGAGTAGGCAATAATATGGAGGGAATAACGTTATGATAGGTGGAAAACAAATAAAAAGTGTCACGTTATGGCGAAGCAATCAGGTGGTTATTTGGGCGGGTTCAGCGGGAAGCTGGGGACCGCGGTGGGGTATATGTGGAACGGGAAGTGGTGCCTGCGGGCGCACAACCCGATGGTGCGCAATCCGCGCACGGAGGCGCAGACGGAGCACCGCGAGCTGTTCAAGCAGGAGGTGCAGCTGGCGGCCAAGATGCGGCAGGCGGTGGTCAAGTCGATGACCATGCTGGCGCGCGAGGCGGGCATGACGTCGTACAACCTCTTCGTGAAGGCGAACCAGCCGGCGTTCGGCGTCGACGAGGGCCGCTTGACGGTGGACTACAGCGCTTTACGCCTCAGCATGGGCGATGTGCCGCAGGTGGAGCTGAAGGAGATGTCGTGGACGGACGACGACGTGCTGTCGGTCAGCTTCCGGCCGGGTGGGGGCCGCAGCCTCGACTACGTGTACCTGTATGTCTATGTGCCCGGCCGCGAGCAGGGGTTCCTGTCGGCGCCGGTGTACCGTTACCAGAAGCATATATCGCTCATGACGTCCAGCTATTTCGCTGGCTATGAGGCGCAAGTGTACCTGATGGCGATGAGCGAGGACGGCCGCTGGAGCGAGTCGCTCTACTGCGGAGCCATACAGCAGGGGGAGGCCGGCCTCACCCCCGACCCCACTCCTGAGGGGAGCGAGGAGGACGGTGTGGCTGTAGGGACACGGCGTGCCGTGTCCGCAGGAGATGATGCCGCCGACAGCGGACACGGCACGCCGTGTCCCTACGATACGGGTCGGGATAGGGAAAAGCAACCGCCGGCGTAAGGCAAGGCCGGCGGAAACATAGGATTGGTGCGTCGGTGCGGGCGAAGGCCCGCCGTCGGCGCTACCGGAGGCAATCGGGGATGACGAGGCGGCCCATGAGGTCGTGCTCGGTGGCGTCGGTGATACAGACGTCGACGAAGTCGCCGGGGAAGGGTGAGAATGCGTTAGTGTGGGAATGCGTTAATGTGTTAGTGGGGATTAGGACTTCGTCGTCGACTTCGGGGCTGTCGTACTGGGTGCGTCCGACGAGATAGTCGCCTTCGGTGCGGTCGATGATGCAGCGGTAGGTCTTGCCGATGCGGGCCTGGTTTTTTTCGAGTGATATCTGTTCCTGTATGGCCATGAGTTCGTCGACGCGGCGTTGTTTCTCTTCGTCGGGCACGGGGTCGCCGAGGCTTTCGGCGGGGGTGCCCTCCTCGGGCGAGTAGGCGAAGCATCCCATGCGGTCGAAGCGTGCCTCGCGGACGAAGTCTTTCAGCTCGTCGAATTCTTTCTCGGTCTCGCCCGGGTAGCCGACGATGAGGGTGGTGCGGATGGCTGCGTCGGGCAGCTTGGCGCGGAAGGTGTCGAGCAGGCGCAAGGTACCTTCGCGGTCGATGCCGCGCTGCATGGAGCTGAGGATGCGGCTGTTGATATGCTGCAGGGGGATGTCGATGTAGTTGCAGATGTTCGCGTGGCGCGCGATGGCGTCGATGGCGTCCTCGGGGAAGGAGGAGGGGTAGGTGTAGTGGAGGCGTATCCAGGGGGCGCCGCTTTCGGTGGCGAGGCGTTCGAGCAGTTCGCCCAGGGCCCGCTTATGGTAGAGGTCGAGGCCATACCATGTGGTGTCCTGGCTGATGACAATCAGCTCCTTGACGCCGCCGGCGACGAGGGCCTTGGCCTCGGCGACGATGTCGTCGATGGGGCGCGAGCGGTGGGCGCCGCGGATGAGGGGTATGGCACAGTAGGAGCAGCTGCGGTTGCAGCCTTCGGCAATCTTGAGGTAGGCGTAGTGGGAGGGGGTGGAGAGGGGGCGGTTTTTTATAGTGCCTATAGTATCTATAGTACCTATAGTTCCTATAGGATTATTGGTTCCTAAATCCTGTGCTATCTTCTCCCATTCGTGGACGCCGTACCAGGCGTCGACTTCGGGTATCTCTTTGGACAGTTCGTCGCGGTAGCGCTCCACGAGGCAGCCGCAGACGACCACCCGTTGTTTCCCGCCGACGGCGGAGAGGATGGTGTTGATGCTCTCCTCCTTGGCGTCGCCGATGAAGCCGCAGGTGTTGATGATGACGGCGTCGCTGTCGTTGCGTTGCCGGTCGAAGTAGACGGTATGCCCCTGCGCTTTCAGCCGTGCGGCGAGGTTCTCGCTGTCGACGGTGTTCTTGGAGCAACCGAGGGTGATGATGTTGATTCTCATTATTTTTTTATAGTGGCTATAGTGCCTATAGTATCTATAGTTCCTATAATAAGTATTATTCAATTAAAGAGGGAGTCGACGAATTCGGCGGGGTTGAAGAGCTGGAGGTCGGTCATCTTCTCGCCGAGGCCGATGTAGCGGACGGGCACCTGGAACTGGTCGCTGATGCCGATGATGACGCCGCCCTTGGCGGTGCCGTCGAGTTTGGTGAGGGCGAGGGCGTTGACGTCGGTGGCCTCGGTGAACTGGCGCGCCTGCTCGACGGCGTTCTGTCCGGTGGAGGCGTCGAGGACGAGGAGCACCTCGTGGGGTGCGTCGGGGACGAGCTTCTGCATGACGCGGCGAATCTTGGTGAGCTCGTTCATGAGGCCCACCTTGTTGTGGAGGCGTCCGGCGGTGTCGATGATGACGACGTCGGCCTGCTTGGCGATGGCGCTCTGGAGGGTGTCGTAGGCCACGGAGGCGGGGTCGGCGCCCATGCCTTGCTGCACGATGGGCACGCCGACGCGGTCGGCCCAGAGCTGGAGCTGCTCGACGGCGGCGGCGCGGAAGGTGTCGGCGGCGCCGAGGACGACGCTGCGGCCGGCCTCTTTGTAGCGGTAGGCCAGCTTGGCGATGGTGGTGGTCTTGCCCACACCGTTGACGCCTACGACGAGGATGACGTAGGGGGTGTGCGGCAGCGGAGCGTCGAAGGTGGCGGGGAACTGCGTCTGCACGGCGGGGTGGATGAGCAGATGGGCTATCTCGGCCCGCAGGATGGAGTTGAGCTCGGAGGTGGAGATATACTTGTCGCGACGGATACGCTCCTGGAGTTTTTCGATGACCTTGAGGGTGGTCTCGACCCCCACGTCGGAGGTGATGAGGGTCTCCTCGAGGTTGTCGAGCACGTCGTCGTCGACGGTCGATTTGCCGAGGATGGAGCGTGAGAGTTTCTGGAAGAAGCTCTCCTTGGTCTTGGCGAGGCCGCTGTCGAGAGTGGCACGTTCCTCTTCTTTGGTTTTCTTGCTGAACAGTCCCATATTTTGTTTTAGTTATCAGTTTCAGTTTTCAGTTGTTTGTCATGTCGGGCTTACTGGTTGCCTTTCCCTAGGGCTTTCTCCATGGTTGGGCGTATCTCCTTGTCGAATATCTTCTGGTAGCGTTCGAAGGGGTACTTGTCGCAGTCGCCGCTGGCGAAGTACCAGAGGATGACGGCGAAGTCCTTGGCCGAGTAGAATCCTGGGATGGCTTGGAGCACGGTGCCGTCGGCTTTGTAGAGGACAAAGGTTGGGTAGCCCTGCAGGCCGCGGGCGAACTCGTGCTGGCGGTTGCGGCCTTGGTTGACGGGACGGTAGGTCTTGCCGCGCCACTGGAAGGTGTTCGAGCCTTCGGCGTCGAACTTGACGGGATAGAAATACTTGTTGAGCAGCTTGGCCACGGTGGCGTCGCTGAAGGTCTCACGGTCCATCTTCTTGCAGTAGCCGCACCAGGAGGTGTAGAAGTCGACGAAGTAGAGCCGCTCCTCGATTTTGGCCGTCGCGGCCTCCTCGATGGTGTGCCATTTCACCTGGGCCTGGGCCGAGTTGAAAGTTGAAAGTTGAAAGTTGAAAATTAGGCCCACGCAGAATACAATTGCTTTTATCTTATTCATCATAACTATAGCTATTTCTAATTTCTAAATTATTAATTCTAAATTATTAATTCTTAATTCTTCATTACCAAGCGTATTGCCAATCCTTTTCGTTGTCTTGCTCGGATTCGATGTATATTTCTTCACGTGCCTCGCGGTCGCGGAGGCGGAAGAGGCGCCCCAGCCAGTCGTCTTTCTTGGAGCGGGTCTGGGTTTTCTTGTTCTTGTCTTCTTCGATGATTTGGGCCAGCTGACCGGCATAGCGCTCCACATAGCTGCGGTTGGCGGAGGGGTCGTGGTGGAGGACGGCGCCGGTGTAGTAGTGGCGGAGGATGCTGTCGTAGCTGTAGCCGAGGCCCACCATGCGGATGGTGCCTTCCTGGCTGAGCCCCACGCCGTGGCCGTAGCCGTGGCCGTGGAGGATGACCGACCGAGTGACGCTGTCGACGCTGACGCTGAAGAAGGTCGACTTGAGCTGGAAGTCGGTACGGATACGTGTGAGGGGGATGCCGAGCAGGCGTGCCTTGCGAGTCTCCTGCTGGAAGTGCAGCAGGCTGTCGCGGAGAGCGCTGTCGGCGGTGTTGATTTTGTGCTTCTTTCCGAAGTAATCGAGCCAACGGTCGATGCTGATGGTCTTCACCCAGTCGCTCTGGCGCATGCGGTAGGAGAAGGTGTCCTGCACAGAGCGGAGGTAGGGGAGGGCGGCCTTCCAGACATCCTCCGAGTTGGCGGTCTGGCCGCCGGAGTTGGAGTGGAAGGGCGTTTCGATGAGCGAACCGAGGCTGTCGACCAGCGTCTCGCCGCTGCTCTGTATGGCCCCCATCATGATGTCGGGCCGTATGCAGCGGTTCTGGTAGGCCTGGCAATGGACGTAGTCGCAGAAGTTGTAGCCCTCGGCGGCATGTTTTTTCATGTTGCGCAGGGCCCAGGTGCGGCTGATGATGGCCTGGATGCGGAAGATATCGCTCTGGTTGCCGTATATCTCGCTTTGCACCACGCCGGCGATATAGGTCTCGAACTCCACCTCGTTGACGAGCAGTAGCTTGCCGCCTTTCAGCGGGGTGACCTCCAGGTCGCCCTCGTAGGTGCGCTGCTTCGCGGCGGAGTTCGCTCCGCTACCGTCGCGTTCCCCTGCGGGGTTGAGACAGAGGATGCAGGCGGTGTCGGTAGCCTCGAGGCGCAGCGACGTGAAGGTGCCGTAGTCGTCGGAGTTGACGCTCACATGCAGCCGTCCTCCCTCGGGTCGGATGAGCACCGAGCGCCCTTCGCCCACCATGTCTTCGAGCAGCTGGCCGCCGTCGGCGTAGAGGTTGTAGGTGCCAAGGTCGAACGAGACGTTGAGTGTGGTGATCTGGGTGTTGCTGTAGAGGCGTACGCGCACGCGGTCGGCATGGGCGGCGTGTGCGGTGAGGAGGAGCAGTAGTATGAGCAGCAGTCGTTTCATTTGACGAGGTCGATGATGGTTTGTGCCGTGCGTTTGCTTGCGCCGCTTCCGGAGAGGAGGTCCCGCATGTGGGCATATTGGGTGAACATGCGTATGCGGTTGGCGTTGTCGCTGGTGATGAGTTGGAATTCCTTTTCGAGCCGGGTGGGGTTGAAGTCGCCCTGGATGAGTTCGGTGACGATGGTGTCGTCGGCAATGAGATTGACCAACGAGATATACTTGATGCGGCGGCTGACGATAAGTCGGGCTATGGCGACAGAGATGGGGTTGGCGCGGTAGCAGACCACCTGGGGGACGTTGAAGAGGGCTGTCTCGAGGGTGGCGGTGCCGGAGCATACGATGGCGGCATAGGCCGAGGCGAGCAACGGGTAGGTCTGGTCGTAGACTATCTCGAGGTTGCTTGATTGCTTGATTGCTTGATTGCTTGAATGCTCAGCAATCAGGGTGCCGTAGAATTCGTGGCCGATGAGACTCATGCCGGCCACGATGAAGCGGTATTCAGGATGCCGGTCGGCCAGCTGCACCATCAGCGGGAGGTTTTTCTTCAGCTCTTGCCGGCGGCTGCCGGGCAGCAGGGCGATTACAGGGCGTTTGCCGCCGAAGGCGGGTTCGAAGAGGCTCTCCTTGACGGCGTCGAGCAGGGGGTGCCCCACATAGAGGGCCTGCTGCATGTCATTGTCGGCGAAGAAACGTTGCTCGAAGGGCAGGATGTAGCAGAGGCGGTCGAGGTTTTTCTTCATACCTTTGATGCGCCCTTTCTTCCATGCCCAGAGGTTGGGGGAGATATAGTGTACGGTCTTGAAGCCCTGCTTGTGGGCCCATGCCTCGATTTTGAGGTTGAAGCCCGGATAGTCGATGCCCACCACCACGTCGGGTCGGTAGTCGAGGATGTCCTGCTTGCAGAAGCGGATGTTGCCCAGCACGGTGCCCAGATGGGCCACCACCTCGACGAAGCCCATGATGGCGAGGTCGCGGATGTGGCGTACGGGAGTTCCTCCTACAGCGGCCATAAGGTCGCCGCCCCAGAAGCGGAACTGCGCATCGGGGTCCTGCTCACGCAGCGCCCGCATGAGGTTGGCACCGTGGAGATCGCCCGAGGCTTCGCCGGCTATGAGGTAGTATTTCACTGGGTTGGTAAAGTTTACGGTTTACTTTTTGGGGGGAGTTAAAGAAGTTATAGAAGTTATCGTTCGCTTCGCTCATTGGTAGTTAAAGACAAATGTTCTGTTGGAGGTAATGGTTAATGTCATTGTCATAGTCATGGTTAATGGTTGCTTTTTCTTGGGGAGTTAAAGAAGTTAAAGAAGTTATCGTTCGCTTCGCTCACTAGAAGTTAAAGACAAATGTTCTGTTGGAGGTAATGGTTAATGTCATTGTTATAGTCATGGTTAATGGTTGCTTTTTCTTGGGGAGTTAAAGAAGTTAAAGAAGTTATCGTTCGCTTCGCTTACTGGAAGTTAAAGACAAATGGATTTGTTTACGGGTTAAAGTTTATCGTTTAGGGTTTATAGTCTAAGGTTTAGGGTTGGGGGGTGAGGGTTAGGGTGTGGCTGCTGAGGAGGTAGAACATAAAGGCCACGAAGGTGACGAAGAGTATGGTGGCGAGGGTTTTGGTGACGACGATGTACCGTTTGGGTTTGGCGTAGGCCCGCAGGATGAGCAGCAGGGGTATGAACATGCCTCCGAACCAGCGTATCTGGTTGGGTGTGGGTGGCCATTGTCCGGCCACCAGCAGACCGGCGGCCAGCAGCAGGCAGAAGAGCAGTTCGGCTCCGAGACCTGCCACGAGGCCCACCAGGATGGTGTCTTGTGTGAAGAATCGTTTCATTCAGAATTGTTGTATGCTTTGCAGGCTTTCGAGGGCCGGAAAGTCGGTGTAATCGGTATGGATGGGGACCACGGAGACGTAGCCGTGGGCGAGTGCCCATTCGTCGCTGTCGGTTGTCGGGTTGTCGCATACGAACTTGCCGGTGAGCCACCAGTAGGGGCGTCCCAGGGGGTCGATGCGCTTCTCGAAACTGTCGCGCCACTGGGCTTTCGACTGGCGGCAGAGGCGTATGCCCTTGATGTCGGCGGAGGCGAGGCGCGGGATGTTGACGTTGAGTGCGACGTCGGGCGGCAGGCCGTGGTCGAGGACATGGCTGACGAGGTGGCGCACGATGGGCTGCGAGGGTCCGAAGTCGGCGTCGGGGCTGTGGTGAAGCAGCGAGAAGCCGATGGCGGGGAAGCCAAGGGTGGTGGCTTCGAGCACGGCGCCCATGGTGCCGCTGTAAAGGATGTTGATGGAGCTGTTGCTGCCGTGGTTGATGCCGCTGAGCACCAAGTCGGGACGGCGGGGGCAGAAATGCTCGACGGCAAGTTTGAGGCAGTCGACGGGGGTGCCGTCGCAGGCGTAGCTGCTGAGCCCTTCCTCTTGACGTATGTCACGCACCCGTATGGGCACCTTTGTGGTGAGGCTGAGACTCTTGGCCGAGGCGTTCTGGGCAGGAGCCATGACCACTACCTCGCCGAACTCCCTTGCCACTTCGGTGAGCGCTTGGATGCCACGGGCCGCGTAGCCGTCGTCGTTGGTGATGAGTATCAGGGGCTTCATCGGGCTATATGTTGTTTGTCGTGACCCAGAAAATAGCTGGCGGGCTGCAGGATGTTGTCGAAGATGAAGTACTGGATGAGCACGGTGTCGCGATTGTCAACGATGGCGTAGAGGCGGTCAAGGTCGAAGGTCTCGTACATCTCGGGGTCGGGCATGGCGAGCACGTCGTCCGGGTTGTTGTATTTGATGAAGGTGCGCATCTCGTGGGTCTGGCCGGCGGTGTCGGTGATGCGGAGGATGGTGCGCGGGGAGCCGCTGACGCAACTGTCGGCAAAGCTGTTGGGCACGATGGCGGCAAACTCATCGAAGTTGAGGTAGGTGAAGCAGGAGAGCATCTGGGCCACACGGGCGGTGTCGAAGCCTGCGGCGCGCTGGCCGTTCTGCAGTTCGAGGCAGAAGCCTTCGCCCTCGCGTTGCACGGCGAAACTCTCGTCGGGCATCTCCGGGATGGTCAGCTCTACACGCTCAATCTGTCGGACGTTGAGGTCGACGATGGTGTGGCTGCGCCACTTGAGCGGGTCGCTGACGAAACGCGGTGTGGGAAATCCGCGGAAGCCGGGGATGTGGATGACGTAGGGCGTCTTGTCTCCTTTGCGGTACATGTAGGAGGCCATCATGTCCTGTGTCTCACGCCCCACGAAATAGGTGGCGCTGAGTTTCTCGTGTGGGAAGAGTTTGAGGCGGCCGCCAAACCAGTTGATGAACGGCTTGCGCTGATAGACTTCGACCTTGATGGCGTGGGCGGCGAGGTCTTTGTTGATGGTGGGCACGGCGGCACGGTTCACCTGCTGGCGGATGCGCATGGTGTTGAGCGTTTCAAGCAGCAGGTCGACCATGGGCTGGTTGGCCGCGTACTGGTTGTCGACGAGCCAGGTGCTGTCGGTAGTGCGGCTGAGTAGCACATGCTGGTTCTGCTTGTCGGCTATGAATATGCGGGTGATGGAAGCTGTGTCTTCGATGTGGTAGTCTTGGGGGAAGGTGGACTTGCGCGAGCCCCGCAGCGCTATGACCAGCGCCACGACGGCCACGACGGCCACTATTGCGACAAGGATGATGTTGCGTTTCTTCATTTCTGTTTTCTGTATTTGTTGCGTCTGGCCAGCACGATGACACCGCCGGCGGCAGCCAGCAGCACCAGGGGGCAGACAATGTTGATGACTTGGTAGAGGGTGCGCTGCTCGTGGACTTTCATCACGTCGAGCTTACGAAGGCGGACGCTGCGGGAGCGCGAAGCCATCATGCCTTCGTCGCCGACGAGGTAGTTGACGGCGTTGAGGATGAGGTCGCGGTTGCCATACTGGGTTTGGGTGAAATAGTCGTAGCCCAGCGGCAGCACGGCGCCGTCGTCGGCCATGAAGCGGTTGCGGATGATGTCGCCGTCGGAGATGACAATCATCTTGTTCTCCTCACTCTGTTCGCGGAAGCCCATGGCGGCCTGCGAGGTGAATTCGGGCGACAGCCGGTTGCGCCAAGCCGAGCGGAACTCGCCCTCGAGGAGCACTGCCACCGGCAGGCTGCCGGCGGTGAAGAGACGGCGGTCGGGTTCGGCCTGCGCCTCGCTGAGGTCAATCATGGCGGGGGCGCTCTTCAGCCGGGTGTATTCTGAGGTGGAGAGCAGTACTGTCTTGCGGATGTCGTTGTCGATGAGGTCGATGCTGCCGACGAAGTCGCTCTTGATAAGGTCGAGGTTGCGCACGATGGGATGGTCGGTCAGTGGCACTAACTCGGGGAAGTAGTACCACGGGCAGAAGCGGTACTGTGGCTTCTCGCCGACGAGACCCACCTGGATGGGGATGGGGCGGCAGCGTATGTCCATCAGCAGGTTGGGGTTGAGGCGCACGCCGTAGTTGAAGAACATCTCGTCGAGCCCCAGCGGATAGCGGGTGGCCATCATCTGGCCCCGGTTGGCCAAGCTGTCGAGGTCGGCGTCGAGGGCGTCGACAAGCCAGAGCACCTTACCGCCGTACATGATGTACTGGTCAAGTATGTACTGGTCCTGCTCGCTGAAAGGCTGAGTGGGCTTGGCAATGATAAGCAGGTCGTAGAGGTTGTAGAACTCGTACTTGGTGGTGTCGGTGCTGCTGCGGTGGTGGGCTGTGAGGGCTTGTATCTGTCCGTCGATGGTGACGTAGTCGAGGCTGTAGTATTCCTGCAGCGCACGCTGTATGTCGTAGAGCACGGGCCCGTTCATCTCGCCGTGGCCTTGCAGGAAGCCTATCTGCCGCTTCTCGCCGCGGGCCAATGCGCGGATGGCGCTCGAGAGCACGTATTCGAGGTTCTGGATGGAGTTGTTCAGCAGGTCGGCATCGCTCACATAGCGTTGGTTCTGTATGAGCTGCACCGAGGTCTCGTTGCCGCGGTAGAAGACGTCGGCGGCAGGGATGATGATCTGTGTCGTGGTGCCGCCCCGTGTAGCCATCTGTATCTGTGTAGGCTGGATGCCCTTCTGCGACAGTTTTTGATAGAAGACCTGCTGCTCCTCGCGGCTGTCGAAGTTGTTGGGATTGACGAATTCATACTCGATGTTGCGGTTGTAGGCGCGGAACTGGTTGAGCATCTCCTTGGTTTCGTTCTGCAGTCGCTTGAAGTCGGCGGGGAACTCGCCCTCCAGATAGACGCGGAACAGCACCGGCTCGTCAATCTTCTTCAGCATCTGCTTGGTGGCCTTGCTGAGGGTGTAGCGGCGCTCCGAGGTGAGGTCGGCACGTAGGAAAAGGTAGTTGCTGATGATGCTGACGGCGATGATGATGGCCACCGTGGCCCCCATTTCGAGCCAATGGCTGCGTTTGAGGCTGCGCCGTTTCGCCCAGCCGCCCCACTGCCGGCTCTGCAACACCAGGCGGGTGGCCATCAGAAAGAGCGCCATGACGCAGAGGAAGTAGACCACATCGCGCGAGTCAATCACGCCGCGGCTGATGCTCTCGTAGTGGTGACGCACGCCGAGGCGCTTCACGAAGAGGTCGGCGTCGCCCAGGATGCCCATGTTGTACAGGCTCTCGAAGCCCAGATAGGCAATGGCGCAGAGCAGGGCTGCAAGGATGAACGACACAATCTGGTTGTTGGTCAGCGACGAGCAGAAGAGGCCAATGGCCACGAAGGCGCCACCCAGCAGGAGCAGTCCGATGTAGGAACCGACGACGCTGCCCGTGTCGATGTTGCCCACTGGGTCGCCAAGGGTATAGACACTGACGTAGCATACCAGCGTCGGCAGCAGCGAGATGAGTACCAGAGTCCAAGAAGCCAGGAATTTGGCAAAGACGATGGTCCAGTCGCTCAACGGACGAGTCATGAGCATCTCGATGGTGCCGGTACGTTTCTCCTCGGCCAACGAGCGCATGGTGATGGCGGGGATGAGGAAGAGGTAGAGGAACGGGCCGATGAGGAAGAGGCCGTCCATGCCGGCATAGCCGTAGTCGAGGATGTTGAAGTCGCTTTTCAGCACCCACAGCATCAATCCGGTGAGCACCAGGAATACCGCTATCGTCAGGTATCCAATGAGCGACGAGAAGAAGTTGGAGAGTTCTTTTTTATATAGTGACCACATGGTTGTCGATTAGTAATTGTGGTAGTAACGGTTGCCTTTGCTCTTGGGGCTGCGGCCCTGGTAGCGGCCGTCGGCCAGCTCGGCGGCGGTCTCGAGGAGCAGTTGCGAGGCTTTGGCGAGTATGCTGCGGTCGATATTCTCCCAGATGTCGGAGCTCACGTGGTTGTGCTGCAGTCCGTTGAGGGTGGTTACCACCAGCGAGGGGATGCGGTGGTTGTCGAAGGCGCGGGCGTCGCCACGCGGATTGGTCTTTTCAGCGTTGACAGCCATGTAATGGCGGAAGACGGCTGTGTCGTGCGAGTGGCATATCTCCCAGAGGGTGGGGTAGCGGTTGTCGCCCAGCACCACCAGGCTGTCGCCGCCGCCGATATTCTGTACGTTGAGGAAGGCCTCCACGTTGTTCAGTTTGGAATACTGCGCTATGAATTCGCGCGAGCCGAGCCATTGCTGTTCGCCGCCGCTGAAGAGGACGAAGAGCACGCTGCGCTTGGGGCTGTAGCCGCTTTGGCTGAGGATGCGGGCCACCTCGAGCACCGCCGCCACACCCGAGGCGTTGATGTCGGCGCCGGGGAAGAGGGTGGTCTCGCCCTGCAGGCCGGGGCCGTCGAGCGAAGCACCCACGACAATCACCTCGCGGCGCAATGTGCGGTCGCTGCCTTCGAGGCGAGCCAGCACGTTGGCTGTGCGGGCCCGCGAACGATAGATGGCGTTGACGTCAATCTCGGCCTTTTTCAGCAGTGCGAACGAGCAGGTGCGCTGTGAAGCGATGGCCTGCATGGCGGCATCGAGGTCGGCAGCCTCGGTGGAGAGCAGCTCGCGGCCGCAGTCCATGGTCAGCTGCAGGATGGGGAAGGTGGCCATGTGGGGCAACTCACCGCAATAAATGCGACACTGGGGCTCGTAGCTGAGGCAGCTGGGGCTTACGTTGATGGCCAGCAGGCCGATGGCGCCGTGGCGCTCGGCGGTTCGGGCCTTGTCGCGCAGTTGCGTGTAATTCTCGGCCACGCTTCCGGGTAGCCATTCCGGCGTGCCGGTCAGCACGACGGCAATCTTGCCCTGCACGTCGACACCCTTGTACTCGTCGAAGATATTGTTGTCCACACCGTAGCCCACGAAGACCATCTGTGCGTCCACGTAGCCGCGACCCGTCATGCCGGCGCAGCAGAACTCGTTGCCCAGCGTGAAGTAGCGGCGCTCCTTGCTGCCGGGGATGTAGACGTTGAACTTGCAGTTCTCAATCTCGTTGCATTCGATGGGGAACTGCTGTTCCTCGACTTTCATGCCGTAGCCTTCCAAGACGCGTTCCACGTAGGCCATGGCGCGCTCGTGCCCGCGGGTGCCCGACAGGCGCCCCTGGTAGGTGTCCGATGCGAGTTCGACGATGTGCTTCATCAGTGTATCGGTGCTAACGGCAGGCACCGGCAGCGGCTCAAGCTGCTGGGCACGGGCCGCAGGGGCCATGGCCAACAGCGCCGCTATACAAAGACGGAATACGACGCTTCTGACTGTGTTTTTCTCCATTTTTATATTGTTTATTATTTTTATCTTCTTTATTGTGTGCGTTTTGCGCGTGCGCGTACGCACATTAATCCTTGCAAAGATACACATTTTATCGATTATGTGCGAAAAAAGATTTAATGAAAAAGGCCTCCGGATGGGGAGGCCTTAAGGTTGAAGGTGCTTGCGAGGAGGTTAGTTGCCCACTTCCTGCAGCAGTTTGTCGAGGTTGGGTGTGAGGATAATCTCGGTACGGCGGTTGATGGCCTTGTTTTCGGCGCTGGTGTTGGGCACCTTGGGGGCGAATTCGCCATGGCCGCAGGCTTCGATGCGGGCGGGGTTGATGGCGGGTCCGTTCTGGATGAGCAGTTTGACGATGGCGGTGGCGCGCATCACGCTGAGGTCCCAGTTGTCCTTGACGGCAGTCGAGCCGCGGTAGGCGTCGTTGTCGGTATGGCCTTCGACCATAATGTTGAGTGAGGAGTCTTTCTCAAGCACCTTGGCCAACTCTTTGATGGCGTTGACGCCTTCTTTACTGACGGTCCAGCTGGCCGAGGGGAAGAGGAGCTTATTCTCCATCGAGACATAGACTTTGCCGTCCTTGGTCTCAATTTTCAAGCCTTTGTCGGCAAAGCCGGTGAGGGCTTTGGTAACGGAGTTGCGCACGGCTTCCAACTCACGCTCCTTGGCTTCGAGTTGGGCACGGGTGATGGCTTCCTCCTGCTCCAACTGGCGCTGCTTGGCAAGGAGCTCTTTCTCTTTGTTGGTGAATTCGCTGCGTTGCAGATTGAACGACTCTTGTTGTTCTTGCAGCTCTTGTTGACGTGCCTGCAGCTCGCGTTCCTTGTCGGCCAGCTCTTTGGTGCGGGCGGTGAGAAGGTTCTGTGCGCGGGTGAGGTCGCGGCTCTTGCCTGCCACCTCCTGGATGTAGTTCTCCATGGTGGTGTCATAGTGTTGCGTCATCTGCTCGATACGGCGGTTCAGACTGTCGACGCGGGCGTCAGAGGCGTTCTTGGCGAGGGCTAGGTCGGTATAGTCGTTGTTGAGCGACTGGTTTTGCCGTGACAGCGAAGCGTTCTCCTCGCGGAGCTCGATGAGTTCTTGCTGAGTGAGACTGTACTGTCGCGAAGTCTGGTCGTATTTGTTTTGCAAGTCTTCGTGTTCGCTGAGCGAGACGCACGAGGTCATAGCGATGGCTGCTAATGTGCCGATTAAAAGAGTCTTCTTCATCTTTTTCTTACAAATTTTATTGAGAAATAACGCATATGAAATAATTTTCGTATTTTTGCACCCGATTTTTTTGAAAAAAGATGAACCTCTATATGTCGATACACCGATGGCGTCTGCGCCATGTCAGCGAGCAGGTGATGCTGCTGCTCCTCGCTGTCGTGGTGGGACTGCTGTCGGGATTGGCTGCAGTGGTGCTGAAGACATTGGTCCACTATGCCGGTGCGTTGGTGACCCGTTTGGCAACCGGCAACTGGCAGGTGACAACCGGTAATTGGCAGCTGGTCATCATCTTTTTCCTTCCTCTGATTGGTATCTTCCTGACTATCTTGTTTGTGAAGTATGTGGTGCGTGGCGATATAGGCCATGGGCTCCCCAGCGTGCTGCTGGCCATCAGCCGCAACCGCTCTAAATTGCCGGCCAAGAATATGTGGACTTCGCTGGTGGCATCCACCCTTACGGTGGCCTTCGGCGGCAGTGTGGGTCTCGAGGCTCCCATCGCCTCCACGGGCTCTGCCATCGGCAGCAATGTGGGCCGCTGGTTCCGCTTGAGTCCCAAGAGTGTGCGTCTGCTGCTGGGATGTGGTGCCGCTGGTGCCATCGCCGGTATCTTCAAGGCTCCTCTGGCGGGCATCCTCTTCGTGCTCGAGGTGTTCCTCTTTGACCTTACCGCCACTACGGCCCTTCCGCTTCTGATAGCTGCGCTGACAGCCTCCACGGTGGCCTATTTTCTGATGGGTACCGGAGTGCAGTTTACGTTTACCGTCGACGGACAATTCGCTCTGTCACAGTTGCCTTATTATATTGTTTTGGGAGTCTTCTGTGCCGCCGTGTCGGTCTATTTCCTCCGCGTTACCGACCATGTGGAGGGATGGTTCTCCCGGCGTCGCAACCCCTGGGTGAGGATGCTTTTGGGCGGCCTGTTGTTGGGTGTGCTGGTGGTGGTATTTCCCCCTCTCTACGGCGAGGGCTACTCTTCGCTAACCGCTTTGTTGCATGGCAACCCCGACTCCCTTTTTGCAGGCGCCCCTTACCGTTCGTTGGCAGGCAATGCATGGGTGACCCTGGGCATCCTTTTCTCGCTCATCCTCCTCAAGGCTGTGGCCACGGCCACCACCATCGGCTCCGGTGGTGTGGGCGGTACCTTCGGTCCTTCGTTGGTCCTGGGTGGGTTGAGCGGCTACTTCATCGCCATGCTGGGCAACCAGCTGGGGCTGCCGCCACAGAGCACGGCCAATTTCGCCCTGGTGGGTATGGCCGCCGTGATGACGGGCGTGATGCATGCTCCCTTTATGGCCACCTTCCTCATTGCCGAGATCACCGGCGGCTACGGCCTTCTGGTGCCCCTGCTGACTGCGTCTGCCGTTACCTATCTCTGTGTCAGCCCCTTCGAGCGCCATTCTATCTATGCCCGCAAGTTGGCTGCCAAGGGTGACTTGTTGACCCACGACAAGGATGCCTCTGCATGGCATCTGCTCGATATGAAGAGCTTGATAGAGAATAATTTTGTCATTGTACGCAGTGGCGACCGTCTGCGCGACCTCGTCGAGGCCATCAAGACCTCGCGCCGCAACCTCTTCCCGGTGCTCAGCGAAGATGACAAGTTCCTCGGCGTCATTGTGCTGGACGATGTCCGCAAGATTATTTTCAATACCGAAGTGTATGACACTATGGTTGTCGACGACTTGATGCATCCCCTTTCCGAGGGCGACTTGGTGCGTTCCAGCGACTCGCTCAGCGATGTGGTGGAGAAGTTCCGCATCAGCAACCGCTACAACCTCGTCGTCATCGACGATGAACAGAACTACCTCGGCTTCCTCTCCCGCGCCAACACCTTCAGCGCCTACCGCCGCTTCATCAGCGCCACCAGTGACGAGTAGCTATTCTTCAAGGAGGACAATGTCGACGGTCCCCTCCCAATAATTAAGGATTGTGTCGAATACGGTATAGTCTGTGGCCGTAAAGGTGAACCTTGTCGTTCGTTCGCCAAGGCTGCTATAGCCTGCATCTTCGTCAAAGACTGCATTTACGGTAACCAGCCCTTCGGCGTTGGTGCGGGCATAATGCGTTCCGTCAATAATAAGGTCATGGTCGAAGGCGTCGAGCTCCTCTGATTTTACCGCTACATTTTCCAACGGTGTGCCGCTATCGTTCATCACACGGAAGGTCACCGGTTTTCTATTGACAAACACTTCCCCATACCAGTCGCGACCACAAGAGCACATCGCCATCATCATCGTGATGGCTGCTAAAAAGGGTAGGAGCTTCTTTACCATATTATTTGAATATCCTTCGGGCGGTGAGGTAGCGCTGGGCGTAGTAGGGTTCGGTGCTGCGGCTGATGATGACGCCGTTGTGGGTGGAAGCGTGGATGAAGGTGAAGACCCCGGTCGACGGGTCGGTCTGGATGGCTATGCCTGTGTGCCCCACTGTCTTGTGGCTGTGGCGTCCGCCGAAGAAGACGAGGTCGCCGGCTTGAAGGTTGCGGGTGTCGCTCACCTCGACGCCCAGTTTGGCTTGAGCTCCGCTCCAGCCGGGGAGATGGTGTCCGAAGTGGCGGTAGAGAAAGAGCGCGAAGCCGGCGCAGTCGAAGCCCTTGGGACTGCGGCCGCCATAGCGGTAATGGGTACCGATGTATTCCTTGGCCATGGCCACGAGCATCATACCCGAGTCGGCGGTGGCGATGGTGTGGGGCTGTCGGTAGGGCGGACGTGTGTTGTCGAGTTCAACGTCGATATCCCAGCAATTGTGGCGTTGAGAGACCTGTGCTGCAGCCGGTATCGCGGCCAGCAGCAGAACGAGTATGACCCATCTCCTCATGTCGTTTCGCGTTTTTCGGAGTACAGGTCGAGTGCCACCACCACGGCGGTGAAAGCCCAGAAGGGGACCGAGAGTTTGTCGGTGTCGAGGAAGTTATTGAAGACTCCGTGCACGTAGTAGGTGAAGAGCGAGAGTGTGAATGCCAGCGCCATACGTCCTACGGCGGGGTCTTTGGCGGTGCGGTAGACTCGTACGCCGGTGGCGAAGGTGGTGAGGAACAGTGCCACCACCAGCAGTACGCCCGGTAGTCCCTGTTCGGTCATGGGCCCTATGTATTCGCTGTGGGCGTTGCCCAGGTCGCCGGCGTTGGTGCTGATGGTCGAAAGCTGGTAGCTCTTCTGGTAGCTGCCATAGAGGAACTGGTAGGTGCCGGGACCCACACCGAACACGGGACTCTCCTTCCACAGGCGCATGGCCGACGCCCAGCGGTTGAGGCGCTCCACGTTGCTGGCGTCGGTCGAAATGTTGGAGATGCTCTTCACCTGGTCGGCCAGCGTGTAGCTGCTGTCCTGGTGGTTCTTGCCCAGTTTGTACAGCACGTCGCTCTGGTAGACGAAGAACATGCCTACCCCCAAGCCGAAGAGCAACACCATCCACTTCACCTTCATGCCCATGCGGACAAGCACATAGATGCCTGCCGCCGCCACCACGCTGATCCATGCCGCGCGGCAGTAGCTGAAGAACAATCCGGTACAGAGCAATGCGAAAAGCAGCAATGTGAGTGCCCGCTGCCAACCTTTCCAGCGTCCGCCAAAGATAAAGTGGACCGAGGCGGGGACAAGCAGGGCTATGGCGCAGCCATAGGCTGTGTGGTCGTTGTAGAAAGGCCTCATCACGCGGTGTAGCGTCTGCAGGTCGCTGAAGTTGCCCAACGTCTTCGAGGTGGCTATCAGGATGACCACTCCGAGACCGATGGCGTAGGCCCAGTAGAACTGGCCTATGCGCTCGCGGTTGCGGAATATCTGCGTGGCGGCAAAGTAGAACGGTATGACGAACCAGAGACGCGAGAGGAGGTACTTGAACGACACCCACGGCAGTCTGGAGGTACAGCTCGTCACCACCCACCAGGCCAAGCTGGCCAGCAGCAACAAGGTGACGGGGTGGCGCAGGATAGAGGTCGGATTGCGGAGTTCGGAAGTCGGAGCTGGCTGTTGCGGTTGGTATCTCCGAACTAATAAAACGCGGAAGAGGAAGAAGAAGCTGAAGAGTATCATCATCGGCTCCACCGGCATAGACAGCTCCATGCCAGGCATCAGGGCCACATTGATGGCAAAGGGCGTCAGCAGGGCCATGAGCAGCAGGCCTGTCTCGAGGCGCACGTAGAAAAGCCAAACCACCAGCAGCGCCAGCGGCACCAGCGCCATGGCGATGCCCCCCTTCCAGTACATCACCTCGGCCTCGGCCACAATGAACAGCGCCGTCAGCAGCAATGCCGCCAGAAGTCCGCTGTTGCGTTTTATGAAGGCTTTTATCATACAAAAGAGCCGAAAAGTCAAAAAGTCGAAAAGCACTTAACACTTAACAGAGTCTCTGAGTCTCTGAGTCTCTGAGTCTTTGAGTCCAATTCTTAATTCTTAATTCTTAATTCTTAATTCTTAATTCTCAACACTTAACACTTAGTTGTTATTCTTCTTTCTTGGCAGGGCAGAACACCAGCAGGCCGAAGATGCAAACCACCACGGCGCCCAGCATGCCGCCCAGCACGATGAGCATGCGTTTGGGATAGGCCTTCTTGTCGGCCGGCGTGGCGCTGTCGACCAGATACTTGTAGCTCACCTCGAGCGAGCGGTCCACATTGGTCTGCATGGCGCGCGTCTGAAGGTCGGCCAGCTGCTCGCACTTGTCGGCAATCAAAATCTCTTTCCACTTTCCACTTCCCGCTTTGCACTTGTCCAGCGAGTCAATTTCCTGCTCCATGGCACCCACCACGCCGTTCATCACCTCGGCGGCCGAGGCGGCGCGGTCGGCATGAATCTCATGGCAGAGGGTGTCATACATCGCCGCCATGTAATTGGCGATGTCGGCGGCCCACTGCGGGTCCTGGTCCAACACGCCAATCTCCACACCCAGGAAGTCGGTGCGCTTCACCGTGATATTGCTCTTGTATTGCTTCTCCAGCTTGAACAGAGGGTTGGCTCCTTTGATGGCGTAGTGCTCCATCAGGTTGAAGTGTTCGCACACGGCATGCTGCATACGCTTCGAGGTGAGAATCTGTATGGCATACTCGCAGTCGCGCTCGATGCCATAGTCCATGAAGTCGAGGCTGTAGTGGTAGTCCATGATGGCCTTCGAGAGGCGGTTCGAGTTGGTGGGGAAAATCACCGCGCTCGACTTGTAGAGGGGTTTGATAAGCATCGCCACCAGGAGCGACATCGCCGCGGCCACCACTGCCACGATGGCCAGCACCTTCCACCAGCGGCGGAAGAAGCGTGCCGTGGCCTGATGGTCGTAATTGTTTCCGAAAGTTTGTTCCATTATATTAATTGTAATTAATAATTGTAAAAAACGATGTTCTCCCCCGATTATTGTGCAGCGGAGGAAATAAGTTGTCAACTAGGTGATTGAGAGGCGGTTTTGTTGTGCGTTCCTTTCACGTTCTTCTGACGTTCTTCTCGATTTCGAGAAGAACGTCAGAAGAACGTAATGTAAATAACAGATATTAAGACGTTTCTAAATCTGAGAATAGGTGTCGGATACCGCTGGTATTTCTTAATAAATGTTAAATTTCGTATTTTGGCAAAATATTTTTTATTGGTTTGGAAAATAGTGTTACTTTTGCAGTGTACTAGTTAACTAATACAGCAATACAATAATCAAATTATAAAATGACACACAGTAAGTTACAGAAAATTGCAGCCGTGATGCTGCTGGTGTTTTTCTCCTTCGGAGGGGCTGTGAAGGCCCAAAACCTGCAGGTGAAGGGTAGGGTGGTAGACGCCCAGACGGGCGAGCCGATGCCTTTCGTCAACGTGGCCCTGATGCGTCCAGCCGACACGGTGTTCATGCGTGGTGCCACCACCGATTTCAACGGGCGTTTCGCCATCGAGGAGGTGACGGCCGGCGACTATTTGATGCAGGCCTCGTTTGTGGGCTACCTGACGGTCCTTAAAGACCTAAAAGTCCTTGACGACATCAAGGACCTTAGGATTGAGCTTCAGCAGGGCACCACCTTGGAGGAGGTGAAGGTAGTGGCACAGAAACCCCTCTATGTCATGGACGGCGAAAAGAATATGTATAATACAAAGGAGGACCCCAGCATCCAGACCGGTACCGCCAGCGATGCGCTGCAGAACGCGCCGGGTGTGGAGGTCGACGCCGAGGGCAACATCACGCTGCGCGGTGTCTCGAGTGTCGAGATATGGATCAACGACCGTCCGAGCCACATGAACGAGGAGGCCCTGAAGCAGTACATCAAGACCATGCCGGCGGGCGCCATTGAGCGCATCGAGGTCATCACCAATCCTTCGGCCCGCTATTCGACCAGCGGCGGCGTCATCAACATCGTCACCAACCAGACCGTGAAGCGCAACGAGCTGCTTTGCCTGGGTGTGCGCGGCACCACCACTCCGGTCATCGCCCCGTGGCTCTCCTATGTGTGGGCC
>JAEEGL013439540.1_pt1 | contig 31164 bp, 25 predicted proteins | sample 9134231 | NCBI WGS metagenome assembly JAEEGL01 (sample SAMN16246548, study PRJNA631951) | gut metagenome | biome: gut microbiome; feature: rumen; material: fiber-attached | host: Bos | place: Iran: Karaj | collected 2018-10
CCACGATAAACCACGGTTCCAAACCACTTTTACTACCGATTTACTACTTTTTCAGAGCCCCGGTATGACGATCATTTTTACGGAGGGTTCACAATGGAAAAGTACATTTATGAAGAAACCAACGGCCTGTGGTATGAGCGCAGGGGAGACTACTACTTCCCGTGCCTGACCGCAGAGGAAGCAACGCCCATCGGCGTCTGGGGTCAGCGGCACCTGCGATTTCTCAAGCAGAACCGGCGCGCGCTGTATCTGGAGCTGAAAACAAGCGGCAGGCTGAACGCCTATCTCGCCGACATTGACCGGCAGGCAGACGCCATGCTTGACCGACTCATGACGCAGATGACTGAGCGTGAAGGTATCACCGAGGCGCTGAAATCAGAAAACCAGATGCTCTGGGTGCGGTACATGAACAGCATCCGCGCCCAGGTAGAGGAAATAGTTGATCAAGAACTGGTTTATATATAAGCAACACACCGGCGGGGAGCGATTCCTGCCGGTGTGCAGTTTTGGAAATAATCTTAAAAGAATAACCATGAATGAGATGCTAAACCGTGATCTGTATCGATAAGAGAACAAGGAGGAGATTATATATGCGCATTTCAAGAAAAAAGTTATTAAAACGTGCATATATAATTGACATTTTGAGTATTCTTATGGTACAGTGAGAGCGAAGGAGAGGATCGAAATGCTGTGCCAGTTCAGTTTCAAGAATTTTAATTCGTATAAGAATGAGACAATTTTTGATTTTCAAGCGACCAATGTGCCGGAATTCGAAGAATCCTGTATCACATTTGAGAAGTGTTCAAGTCTTTTGCCTGTGAGCGTTATTTATGGTCCTAATGGTGGCGGAAAGTCGAATCTTCTCAAAGCGCTGTCATGCGTGATTTCCCTCGTTGTGCAGCCAATCAGAGAATTGGAAAAGACACGTAGAGAACTTGTATTTAATCATAAGGTTCCTTATTCAGCATTTGCGTTTGATAACAGTTCTGCAAATGAACCGACAGAGTTCAAGCTTTATTTTCGGATTTTAGAGCATGAGTATTGCTACTACCTCGCATTGCTTCATAACGAAATTGTTTCAGAATCACTGTATCGGAAATCTTTGAGCGGTAAAAGATCTGCGATGATTTTTGAAAGAGAAGGAAGGAGTGTTTCATTGGGTTCAAGCATCAACAAGAAAAGTATCAACAAAGAAGTTAATCCAAAGATGCCATATCTTTCTTTTCTCGCTATAAATTACGATATCCCGATTATTGCAGAAGTTCAGAATTGGTTTGAGTCGTGCATCATACGAAATTTTGCAAATCCGCACGTTGAAAGAAATATATTCATTCCCAGATCTGCAAATATGGAATCAAGAAAGAATAATGATATGTTCATTACCGCAATGAATGAGATGGGAATTGATATTTTTGGTTATCGATTTGACCCAGATCAAGATGAATTCTTTTTGAAGCATATTGTGAATGGCAATGATTATGAATTGGCTTTTGGCGAAGAGTCAGACGGAACACGAAAGATCTTTTCTGCACTTCCGCTGATTATGATTGCCATAGCAGAAGGCCGATTGATTGTCGTAGATGAACTGGATTCTAAACTCCATCCTAAGTTGCTTCGATATATCATTTCTCTATTTACAGATCGTAGGATCAATCGCAATGGTGCACAGCTGCTATTTACTTCTCACGATATGTCTACCATGAGAAATGACGTGTTTCGGAGAGATGAAATTTGGTTTGCGGCATTGGATGATGAATCGAGTAGTGAGTTGTATTCACTGGTAGAAATCCGTAACGAAAATAACCAGCGAATCAACAATACTGCAGCGTATGATAAGCAGTACTTGGCAGGAAGGTACGGGGCGGATCCGTATCTCAAGCATATCCTTGATTGGGAGGCGATTGAATGAGCCTTAAACCAACCAAGAAAAGTGATGAGAGTCGCCCGTGGATGTCCAAGCGCTCTGATCGCGCTCGAAAGATTAGCCCAGAGTATCATCTGATTGTCACAGAAGGTGAAAAAACAGAGCCATATTATTTTAAGCGGATAAAAGAAATCATTAATCAAACATACAGAGAGCGAGTTCAATTGCAGATTGAAGGAAAAGGCGAAAATACGGTGCAGCTTTTTCACACGGCCAAGCGCTTGGCTGAATCTAATCCCAATAGATTTCAGCATGTTTGGGTTGTCTATGATACAGATGACTTCAAAGCGGAGGATATAAATATTGTGCCTAAAAAATGTGAAGAAGCGAGCACCCAAGAGTGCACCTATCATGCAATATGGTCGAATCAATGTGTTGAGTTATGGTATTTGCTGCATTTTGGGTTTTATCATTCAGACATTAATCGAGATGCATATTTTCCCAAGCTTACGAATTATCTAAATAAAATGGGTGCAGGTCCCTACAAAAAGAATCGTGAAGATATGTATGATGTATTGCAACTCAAAATGAAAGACGCAATTCACAATGCAAAAGCATTGGATAGAGAGAACGATGGCAAAACTCCAGCGGCTTCAGCACCGGGAACGAAAATATTTGAACTGATTGATAAGCTAAAACCATACCTTTTGTAGTAGAGTGCTAAAAGTCGATTTAGAAACTGACGGAGATCAGTCAGGATTATTGGTTAATTCAGAGAAAATCTAAGGATCGTACACCAACGGCGGGGAGCAATCCCCGCCGTTGGTGTACGATCACTTTTGTAGTACACTTCGACGAATAAAAAGGACGTTGCAGTAAACTCATACATTTGGTATGCCTTGCAATAACATTGTTTATTCAATATAATTATAAATGTGAATAGTATTGACTGCAGCTCACTCTATGGTAAAGTAATTGATTTTGGAGATTCTTCGATGCGTTAATATGGACAATATTAGTAGGATGTGACGATTCATGCAACTAAATGAATACTGGGCAAAAACTGAACCGTTTCAATCTATCATTACACATTCTCGGATTTGTGGCCGTGTGTCACAAATTCTTTTCGAGGAGTGGCTTTGCGAAGGAACCCGCACACAACTGGCGCAGGCAATAGGCCTGTCATTGAATCAGACAAAAGAGTTTGTGGGCTATTTGTCTTCTCTTCATGATGTCGGAAAAATTGAGTACAGCTTTCAAGCACAGAATGAATGCTTTCGGAACAAGTTTCGTTTGGAAAGATCAGATTCCGACCTCTTCATATCCGGAACTCGTCACGAAAAAACAAGTCGGGCTTTTCTTCGGACACTATGGAAAGAGCGCGGAGAAGACCGCGTATCAGGCGCAGTTTTCTCAAAAGTAATAGGAGCACATCATCAGGGGAAGAGCGGCTCGGGGAATTTCAAGAGACAATCAAAATGGTACTGCGGGCAAAGTGAATTGGAAGCTTTGATGCAGATAACATTCCTCGGAGAATGCGAACATTCACTGCCTGAACTGGACCGGGTATTTCAAGGAAAAACCGGAGCTATACTACTGGGCTTGCTGATCTTGTCCGACTGGATTTCGTCCGGAGCTGCATTTTCAGATGCTGAGGAATGGATCAACTCACCTGATGCAGACGCTCAAATAACAGCAAAAGCGTTTGACTTTATTTTCAGGAGCGGACTTAAACCAACCCAAGTGAAGTGGCCGGAATCGTTCTGCGGAGTGTGGCCGATCATACCGAAAGACGGGCGCAGAAAGCTCCAACAAGATATGGAACGATTGTTTTCCACCCCTGGCCTGAAGCCTTCTGTTGTTCTGATAGAAGCGCCAATGGGAGAAGGGAAAACGGAAGCTGGAGTGTTTGCAGCGCTCCGCATGGCAAAGCTTTGGGGGAAGGATGGCTTCTATATTGCGATGCCCACGGCAGCAACGGCAAATCAGATGGTCGGCAGAATGGAAGCGCTTCTTTCTATGCATGATGTGCCCAAAGAAGTGCGTCTGCTGCATTCAATGGCATGGCTAGAAAGCGATTTACGACCAATCTCCTCACAAGATGAGCGTACAGAAATAGAGAAATGGCTTTCACCGACAAAAAGAGGACTGCTCGGCCAGTTTTCTGTCGGGACGGTGGATCAGGCAATGTTTGCCGCAACCAACGTCCGATACGGCGTTCTGCGGCTGTTGGGACTGTCTAACAAAGTACTTGTAATTGACGAGATTCATTCTTACGACGCATATATGAGCGAAATCATCGTCCGATTGTTGGAATGGTGCAAAGCGCTCGAGATCCCCGTAGTAATGCTGTCAGCAACACTGCCGCCTGCGATGAAGAAAAAACTGCTCGTGCCATATGGCAGCCAGTCTTTTTCTGAGGCATATCCGTTGATCACGTCCATAAATGCAGACGGGACAGCAACGGAGCATGTCGTAAGCGAAACCAGTCACAAACTCGCTGTTTCGATTCGGCAGTCATCTGTTCTGAGAGATACAGCTGCGATTGCACGGGCCGCAGCAGAAGAAGTGAAGGATGGCGGATGCCTCTGCGTGCTGATGAACACGGTGCGGGAAGCACAGGAAGTGTACAAAGCTCTTCAGGATAGCTTCGACGGAGATCTTCTGCTGTTCCACGCACAGTTTCCTGCGGAGCAAAGAACGGAGTTGGAACACGCCTGCATCCGGCGCTACGGAAAAGATAAAACACACCGTCCGCAGCGTTCGATTTTAGTTGCCACACAGGTCGTGGAGCAATCTTTGGATGTGGACTTTGATGCAATGTATACCGCCGTCGCTCCGATCGATTTGCTGATACAGCGGGTAGGCAGGGTGTTTCGCCATGAACATACGGTCAGACCATCTGCGCATGCACAGGCTTGTGTCACGGTGCTGGCACCGGGAAAAGAAAACGATTTCGGGTCAAGCGCAGTAGTGTATCCGGAATGTTTGCTGAAAAGTGCGATTCGTTGTATCTCGAAACATTCAGCGATTCGAATTCCGGAGGATATTCCGGAGCTCGTAAAAGCGGGTTATGACCCTGCAAACGTTCCGGAGGAGGAAGCAAAACAGTGGATGGAAAATCAAATTCGTGAGCAGGTGGAGGCAGGTGCCAGTCAACAATATCTAATCAGCCCGCCAGACAAAATGTTTTCTGCCTTGGAGAATGTTTTGGATTATGAGGATGGCGAGGATGCATACGCGCTTTCAGCAAAAACACGGCTCAGCGAGCCGACGGTGAAGATCGCCTTACTCTCAGAGGATCAGCTTACCGAACATAATGTGGTAATCCGAGAGAAAAATGGCATGAGAGTCGCGGAAGCAAACGGGCAGAAAGCGGCGAAGTGGGTAATGAAAAACAGTTTGTCCGTGAGTGTTCGACGCCTAGGTCAAAACGAGTCCGATAATTTGTACATCAAAGGCGATAAACTGATTACAGGCGTGAGAATATATCTTTCCGAGAACGAAGTATGCAGACTTGGAAACGGAAAGATTCTGCGCGTTGATCCACAGTTGGGACTATTGATAGAGGATGGTGAAAAATGAGGGCATCTTTTCAGGTTTTGGATCAGGGCTGGATCCCCGTGATCACAGCCGACGGGAAGGAGCGCCAGCTTGGCATCCGGCAAACGCTGCTTCAAGCACATTTGCTCCGGGAGATTTCCTGCGCGTCTCCATTGGAGGAATACAGCATTTATCGTTTTCTTGGACTATTCCTGATGGACGCGCTTCGCCCGGAGAGTGAACTGGACATTGAGGATCTGCTGGAGCAGGGAAGATTTTCGGAAGCAGAGATAGAAAAATACATCTCTGTGTGTCAAGCAGAAGGAGTGTCGTTCGATTTGTTTGATGAAGAACGGCCGTTTCTACAGAGTTTGATTGATCCGACGATTGAGAAGGAGATCAAGCCTACAAGTGTTCTGGACTGCACGCTCCCGAGCGGCAACAACCACACACACTTTGTTCATGGGGCAGTTGGCCGGGAGTTGCAGCCGGAAGCCGCCATGAGGCTGTTGCTGGCAACATACCTGTTCTGCACTGCGGCAGCACAGGGATATCCGTCCGGGGTCTATGCTTCACCACCATATTTTAGCGTGATCAAAGGACGCAATTTGTTTGAGGCTCTGACATATACGCTACTGCCAACGGATTCTATCGGCATACCGTTTGATAAGCCTCCCGTTTTGTGGCGAAGAACGGAGCCAATTATTCCCAAGCGAGAGATTGGGAGCACCTCATGGCTGCAGGGAATGCTTTTCCCAACCCGTCGGATTCATCTGATTCCAAATGAGAATGGGCAAGTGACCGGCGTATACCTCTGCCAGGGCGAGAACTTCATAAACAAGGAAAGCTGGCGCGACCCATATGCTGCTTACCGAAAGAATGACCAAACCGTCTTTCCGCTTCGTCCAAGTGCGGACCGCGCGCTGTGGCGCAATCTTTGCGATATCGTGGACATCCCGGGTGGTAGAGCGTCTGTACTTCTGGAGCAGTATCGAAGATTGTGTCCTGACAGCCGAGTAGGAATGACACTCTATGGCGCAGAGACCAGCCAGGCAAGCTATCTGGGCATTTATCGCCACGACCTGTCATTTCCGCTGAGCCTGACGGAAAATGATGCGAGTGTCGAGCTCCTCAGCGTAAGCATAGCGGCGTCGGAGGAACTCGCAAAATCGCTTAAGCAGGCATTGGTGAACACAAACGTGTTGCGTGAAGGCGAAGCGGTTCAGGCAGTTCAGGGATACTATCGCCGCTGCGAAGCACGGTTTTGGGCTCTTTGTGAAGAAGCAGCTGAAACTGCAGATAGAAAACAGCTGTACCAGTCTTTTTGCGCAGATGTCTGTGCCTTTGCAGATCGATGCTTCACGGAGCAGATCTCTCGGAAGAATCTGCGCGCATCCGCGCTTGCTGCTGCGGCAGTCCAGAGGGATAAGCTTGGAAAAACCATTCGGAAGATACAGAAGGAGGCAAGTCAATGACCGAGACACAACAGAGGTTTTTTAACCGCCTAAATGAACGCTCACCAGGAGAGCGGGCAGCTCTGCGCCGGGCGGCCGGAACGCTTCTTCGTGATGCAGACAGTAACGCTATGACGGCATTCTATCGCTGCCTTCCTCCGGTGGTGGAGCAGGCACAGGAAGGAAAATGGTTTGCCGTAGCCTGCCTGAGATGCATTTGGGATGCGGGCGAAGAAACCGGAAAACCCTTTGAACAGATCCTCTCCGAGCTGATGCGGCGCGGTGAACTTTCGGACAGCACCGCCCACAGAGTGGAGACGCTGCTGGACACGAAGTGGGATGCTGACGGCTTCATGCTCACGAAGCTGACCAGACTTATCAAACAAATCCGACAGAAATCGGATCGCGCCTCGGTGGATTTTGCCGCATTGCTGGAGGATCTGATTCGATGGAATTATGACTCTCAAACCGTTCAGAGAAAATGGGCTCGGGCGGTGTTTGCACAGGATACGAATAACGAGGAAAAGGAGTAATCGAACATGCTGTACGAAATTCATATGCTCAAAAACTATCCCCCCACGAATCTGAACCGCGACGAGAGCGGCTCGCCGAAAACCTGCGTGTTTGGCGGAACGACGCGCGGACGTGTTTCCAGCCAGTGCCTGAAGCGGAGCTGGCGCACCTCTCCGCTGTTCCGGGCGGAGATCGGCGAGGAGCATCTCGGCGTTCGCACCCGTAAGCTCCCCGACATAATCGCGGAGAAGCTGCTGGAGATGGGCGTCTCACAGGAATACGTGGACGCGGTCAAGCCCCGCATCACCGGCTTTGGCACCAAGGAAGGGAAAGAGACGAAGGACGGAAAGACCGCTCAGATCATTTTCTTCGCTCCCGAGGACGTTACCTCTGCCGCTGAGGCAATCAAGCCCATGCTCGACGCCTGCAAGGCGGTGAAAGACGTGGAGAAGCTCAAAGCAAAGGATCTGCAGAACGCGATTTCCGACGCTTCTGTCCGCCCGGTCACGCTGGACATCGCTCTCTTTGGACGCATGGTCACGAGCGACGCATTCCGCGATGTGGAGGCCTCCATGCAGGTTGCGCACGCGATCTCCACCAATCGGGTCTGCCTGGAGTCCGATTACTTCACGGCTATGGATGATCTGCTGAACGGCGCTGATCTGGATGAAAAAGGCGCCGGTATGATCGGCGATGTGGACTACAATGCGTCCTGCTATTATCTCTATGCGTCTCTGGATACGGACGCTCTGCGTGAAAACCTTTGTTTCTCCGAGGATCCGGACGCGATCGTGAAAAAGGCGCTTCCCGCGCTGCTGCGCACGATGGCTTTCACCGATCCCAGCGGCAAGCAGAACACCTTTGCCGGTCATGTGCTGCCCAGTGCGGTCATGATTGAGTGCAAGGAGCAGAAGGTGCCGACGAGTATGGTCAACGCGTTCGTGAAGCCCGTTTCTGGAGCCGATCCCGTGGAAGAGAGTATCCGCAAGCTCGCCGCAGAGACGGATATGACCGCGCGGAATTACGGCCTGCCCGTGGCGGACCGTTTGTGGTTCTGTGTGGATAAATATGATTTGAAGCCGGAGTGCGCCTTGCACACCTTTGCTTCGTTCCCCGAACTCGTGGATGCGGCGGTCGCGGCTCTGAAATGAGGTGCGCGCCATGACAGGAAATCAGACCTTTCTGGTCCTTCGGCTGGAGGGGGCGCTGCAGGCCTGGGGCGAGTCGGCAAAGTGGGACGCGCGCGACAGCGCGGATCTTCCCACCAAGTCCGGCGTGGTTGGTCTGCTCGGCTGCGCGTTTGGACTGGAGCGGGGAGACCCCGCGCTCGCCGCTTTGAGCGATGCAATGCACATGGCAGTGCGTGCAGATCGAGCGGGCACGCGCACCGTGGACTTTCAAACAGTCACAGGGTCTCCGCTTCGCAATGCCGAAGGGAAGCCCAAGTCGACTGGCAATACCATCATCTCGAGACGGGCTTATCTGCAGGACGCATGCTTCACAGTCGTTTTGGCGCTGGAGGAGCCGTGGCGGGAACGCGTGGCAACTGCTTTGCGTGATCCGAAATGGTGCTTCTATCTGGGACGAAAGAACTGTGTGCCGTCCCGTCCTGTGCTGGACTGCGCATCGTTTTCCGCCGATGACCTGGACGCCGCGATCCGCGCGTATCCTGCTGTGGATCGGCCAGTTTTTCCGATGGTGTATGAGATTGAACAGGAATCGCCTGAGCTCTCCGGGCATACCCGTCCGGATCGTTTGCTCGACGGAAACCGCAGCTTTGCCCGTCGCCGTGTCTGGCGCGGAATCGTGAAGGAGGAACAATATGTATCTCTCCAGAATTGAATTGGCGCTCTCAGATCCGGGCGTTCGAGCTGCGCTTGCTGACGGGCAGAAACTGCATCGCCTTGTAACAGGACTGTTCGATGCCCCAAGGCAGGATGTAGATTTGCTCTTCCGGTTGAGGACGCAGGGCGGTGCCGTCACACTGTATCTCTATTCTGCCGTACCGCCTGTGCCGGAGCGGCTGCTGCCCTGCATGCGTCTCACCGGCAGCCGGGATCTTTCTGACTGGCTGGAGCGGATGGAAACCGGCATGACGCTCGGCTTCGATCTGATCACCATGCCGTTTAAGAAGGTGCCGGACACCGAGGGAAAGAACAGCCGCCGCCGCGTACTGCGCACGGAGGAGAAGCGTATAGCATGGCTCACGCGCAAGGCGGAGCAAAACGGCTTTGAGATCCTTTCCGCCCGGGAACAGATCGGGGAAAAGCTGCGGGCGGTACACGCCCCGGATCAGGGCGGCAAGCTCTATCTGGATACCTATCAGTATTCCGGAATGCTGTGTATCACGGACGCTGATGCGTTCCAAAATGCAGTGCGGCGCGGCATCGGTCCCGGCAAAGCCTATGGACTCGGGATGCTCCTACTGACGAGATAAAGGCCCCCCACGCATGTGGGGATGAACCGGACGTTTTCAACGCGGCAGGCAACGTACTCTTATTGGCCCCATTCATGTGGGGATGAACCGCAGGTCGAATGGCGCAAATTCAACACCTTCGCGAATTTGCCCTACACACGTGGGGATGAACCGGATTCCGTCAAGATGTTCCATGTTGTTCTCCTTCATTAGCCCCGCGCACGTGGGGATGAACCTGGCGCTGAGGGTGGCACACACCTGCGGAACATATAAGCCCCACGCATGTGGGGATGAACCGTCCCCATGTTCCGGCAGTTCGGCGAGAGGACAATTGACCCCACGCCTGTGGGGGTGAACCGCAATCCTCGCAGAGCGCCTCTCCGCCCATTTCATCATCCCCACTCAAGTGGGGATGAACCGAACGGTTACGCATGTTGCGACGTATTCGTTGATTATCTACCCCACGCAGGTGGGGATGAACCGCACACGCAGCTCCCCGGTGCTTTGATTACCCGATCTGCCCCACACGTGCGGGGGTGAACCGCAGTGTTGGGAGAACGAAGAGGCGATTCGGGAATTAACTACACACATGTGGGGATGAGCCGTTCGAGCAGCCGGACGATTTGGGTGCCTATGATCAATACCCCCACACACGGGGATGAACCGGGCGGACAGGGTACTACTAACGCTGGCACCACATTAGCCCCATGAATGTGGGGATGAACCGTCATAGTTGTTGTTCAGCGTCATCATTGCCTGATATACCCCATGAGAGTGGGGATGACCCGCTGAAGCGCATCATGATTCCGAATGGCAAGGCATCCACCCCACGCACATGGGGATTAACCGTGGCTCGGCATTGAGGACTTCCTGCAGGGGAAGAATTAGCCCAACGCGCGTGGGGGTGAACCGTAGTGTCCGCCCAGCGCGTTCCAGTCACCGTAATCTACCCCAAGTCCGTGGGGATGAACCGATGGAGGTGAGTGAGGATGCGTGATTATGAGAGTATAAGCCCCACGCACGTGGGGGTGAACCGAACATACCCGTTGCGAGACCGATACCGAGTTTATTAGCCCCACGCATGTGGGGATGAACCGGTCTATGAACTGGACCTTTCCCGCGAGTCCGTCATTAACCCCACGCCCGTGGGGATGAACCGTCGTAATTGTTGTTCAGAGCCATCATTGCCTAATTAACCCCACGCTCGTGGGGATGAACCGACGCAGGAGCGCCGGACGTCCGACCGGAAGGCAATAGCCCCACATACGTGGGGATAAACCAGACGCACCGGAACACGAGGATGTTGATGACAAAATTAGCCCCATGCCCGTGGGGATGAACCGCTGTCAAAAATGTCTACTGAATGACGCAGAACATTAGCCCCACACACGTGGGGATGAACCGGGAATCACCATGGAGATCGACGGTGACACCACAATTAGCCCCATGTACGTGGGGATGAACCGATCGGTGGCCGATGGTATTATTCCGGTGGTGCGATTAGCCCCACGCCTGTGGGGATGAACCGGCGGTCAGCGCGTCCGTCACGATGTCGGAAACCATTATCGGAAAAAACATTCTTAATGGTAGCATCATACTATCCGCAGAGCGACAGGCGGGGAGCAACCCCCGCCTGTTTTGCTGTACAGAGAGCAATAGCCGCAGCCGTTTGCTGTAATTACCAATATAGGTAGTCGTTTTTTGTCGAATAGATAGAATTTGATAAGAGTGATTCAGAATGATTTGATAGCACACTACAATTGTAGTACAATAATTCAAAATGCCGAATGCTATGCATGAAAGGAGATGAGCACCGTGGCGGACCCTGTTTTTCGCCTGCAGGCGAGGAAATACACCGGCGAGACGTCGGTCATATCGGTGCGGCTTCCGAAGGATATGCTCCGGGATCTCGATGCGGCAGCCGCCGCTGCGGGGCGCACGAGAAACGAGCTGCTGACCATGAGTCTGGAATTTGCGCTGAACCATATGGAGATCATCACGGAGAAGGAGAACGAGCATGGCGATCATCAAGTGTAAGATGTGCGGCGGGGATCTGGAGATCCTCGAGGACAGCACTGTATGCGAGTGCGCCTATTGCGGCACGAGGCAGACTGTTCCCAGCGCAGACAATGAAAAGAAGCTGACGCTCTTCGCCCGCGCGGGGCGCTTTCTGCGCGAGTGCGAGTTCGATAAGGCGGCGGGTGTGTACGAGAGCATCATCGCGGACTTCGATCAGGAGGCGGAGGCCTACTGGGGGCTGATTCTCTGCCGGTATGGCATCGAGTACGTGGATGATCCGGCAACGGGGAAAAAGGTCCCGACCTGCCACCGCTCGAGCTTTGAGAGCGTGATGGACGATGCGGATTTTGAGCGCGTCATGGACTTTGCCGATCCGATTGCCCGCCGCGTCTATCGTGACGAGGCAAAGGCGATCGAGGAGCTGAGAAAGGACATCCTCGCCGTTTCATCGAAGGAAGAGCCTTACGACGTCTTCATTTCCTACAAGGAGAAGGCGGACAACGGCGAGCGCACGGTGGACAGCGTGATCGCGCAGGATATTTATAAGGCTTTGACCGACGAGGGCTTCCGTGTGTTTTTCTCGCGTATCAGTTTGGAAGACAAGCTCGGCACGGAGTATGAGCCATATATCTTCGCGGCGCTGAACAGCGCGAAGGTGATGCTCGTTGTCGGCACGGACTATGACCATTTCAATGCTGTCTGGGTGAAGAATGAGTGGTCCCGCTTCTTGAAGCTGATCGCAAAGGGTGAAAAAAAGACGCTCATCCCGGTGTTCCGGGACGTGGACGCCTACGATCTGCCGAAGGAGTTTCGCCATTTGACCGCGCAGGACATGGGAAAGGTCGGCGCGATGCAGGATCTGGTGCGCGGCGTGGAGAAAATTCTCGGGAAAAAGCAGCCCGAAGCTGCCGCGCCAGTGCAGACTGTTCACGTCACCAGTGAAGCGGATGCGAAAACCGTGGCTGCCCTCAAGCGTGGGGATCTCGCGTTGGAGGACGGTGAATTTGAAAAAGCGAAGGAGTTTTATGATCAGACGCTCGCGCTCGACGCCGAGTGCGCTGAGGCATATATCGGACTTGCGCTTGCAGAAGAGCAGTCTCACAGCGACGCGGAATACATCCGAAAGCACACGACTGCCAGCCCGGTCAGAACTGCAAAAGAAATACCGGCGGATGAGACGCGGATCCGTGCTGCGGTCGAAACATATGCGCTGCCCGGTTTTTTGAGCGAGGGCGAGATTCGAGACGTCTTCCATTCTGCGCATCGGGGCTATTTCTCCAATGTTGAGTCGATTCAGAAGATGCTCGAGGAGGAGACGCGTCGCTTTGACCAGAACCGCAATCTCTCTCGTGCAGCACGCTTTGCAAAGGGAGAGACTGCCGAGCGGCTTCAAAAAATGCGCTCGGTCATGATCGATGCACTGCAGCAGCGTATTGAGAATGCAAAACGGCTGGAGCAGGAGCAGCGCGAAAAGAAGACAGAGGCTTACGAAGCACACTTGAAAGCGGCGGAAGAGAAAACGGCCGCGCTGCGCGCTGCAGCAGAACAAAAGCGGGAGGCCTTCTATCAGTCTGTCTGCAAACAGCAGGCGGCAGCAAATTCGCCTGATCGTTACAGCGCGGTCATTATCAATTTCCAACGCATTTATGATTATAAGGACTGCTGCGATCGCATCGCCCAGTGCCATTTTGCGAAGACAGCACTGGAGGAAGAGGAAGCCCGCCGCAAAAAAGCGGAGAGAAGAGCCGCCGAGGAGGCAGCTGCAAAAGATGCCGAGAAAAAGCGGATCGCGAAGGAAAAAGCAGCGGAAACCAGAAAGAAGGCTGCAAAAATAATAGCCATTGCCCTTGCTTCAGCTGCAGTAATCCTGACTGCTTTCCTGGTGATTACGAAGGTCGTGATCCCAAACAATGCGCTCAGATCTCAATACAATCGCGGAGTAGCGCTTTTAGAGTCTGAAAACGATGAAGCGGCATATAAATCGGCGATGGGAATCTTTTGGGAACTGGGAGACTATAAGGACAGCGAAGAACGTCTGCAGGCTGCGAGGGACAAGTTGAATGCAATGCAGGATCGGAAAAGTCAGCAGGCTGCAGAGCAGAAAGAAGCTGATACAAAGGATGCGTATGAAAAAGCTGAAAAGCTTGAAAAAGACGGAAAACTTGTCGAAGCTGCTATGGAATTTGGCAAACTGAAAGACTTTCAGGATGCGCAGGCGCGCAGCTTTGCATTGTGGAGACAAATTGTCCCGGATAAGACGATCTCTACCGGTGGATATCATACAGTTGCCGTAAAAAGTGATGGCACGGTGGCAGCTGCAGGATCCAATGACGATGGGCAGTGTGATGTTTCTGATTGGAAAGATGTCATTTCGGTCGCAGCTGGAGGCAGACACACAGTTGGCTTGAAATCGGATGGAACGGTAGCTGCTGCAGGATTGAATGATGCTGGACAATGCAGAGTATCTGCCTGGGATAATATCGTTGCAATTGCAGTTGGCCACAGCCATACAGTTGGCTTGAAGTCGGATGGGAAAGTTGTTGCGACTGGAGATAACTCGGTTGGTGAATGCGATGTAACAAATTGGTCAGGCGTCATTGCGGTATTTGCGGATGTTTCGCACACCTATGGTTTGCGGGCAGATGGTACGGTACTGGTTGCCGGGAGCAGCGACAATATGAAACGAGGCGCCTCAAAATGGGAGAATATTCTCTCACTGGCTCCGGGCATGGAGCACCTGGTTAGCCTTCAGAAAGACGGAAGCATAGTAGCGATTTCGGGCGCTGAGGATGCTCAGCACGGTCAGTGCGAAGTTGCTGAATGGAGTGGAATTACTGCGATTTCGGCAGGCAGCTTTCATTCCGTAGGCTTGAAAGAAGACGGAACCGTGCTTGCTGCCGGCAGTAATGAATATGGCCAGTGCGATGTGTCTGACTGGAAAGACATTGTTGCGATTTCAGCGGGAAATGTCCAAACCATAGGCTTGAAATCGGATGGTACGGTTGTCGCAGTGGGATCGAACAAATTTGGTCAGTGTGATGTTTCCGGCTGGACAGACATCAAACTCCCAAATCAATAACGGCGGATAATATAGAGAGGATAAAGGAGAACAAGCATGGCGATCATCAAGTGTAAAATGTGCGGCGGGGATCTGGAGATCCTCGAGGACAGCACTGTTTGCGAATGCGCTTACTGCGGCACGCGGCAGACTGTGCCGAGCGCGGATAATGAGAAAAAGCTGACGCTTTTCGGCAGAGCCGGGCGTCTGCTCCGCTCCTGCGAGTTCGACAAGGCGGCCGGCGTGTTCGAGACGATCATTGCGGACTTCCCGCAGGAGGCGGAGGCCTACTGGGGGTTGGTGCTGTGCAAATACGGCATCGAGTACGTGGACGACCCCGCCACCGGCAAGAAGATTCCCACTTGTCACCGCTCCAGCTTTGAGAGCGTGCTGGACGATCCGAACTTCGAGCAGGCGTGCGAGAACACGGACGCTGTCGCCCGCCGGGTCTATCGGGACGAGGCGCGCGCTATTGAGGCGCTGCGTGAGCAGATCCTCGCCGTCTCCGGCAGAGAGGAGCCGTACGACGTCTTCATCTCCTACAAGGAGACGGACGACAACGGCGAGCGCACGCTCGACAGCGTGATCGCACAGGACATCTATAAAGCCCTGACCGACGAGGGCTATCGCGTGTTTTTCTCCCGCATTTCGTTGGAGGACAAGCTCGGCACGGAGTATGAGCCGTATATCTTCGCGGCGCTCAACAGCGCGAAGGTCATGCTCGCCGTCGGCACGGACTATGAAAACTACGATTCCGTCTGGGTCAAGAACGAATGGTCGCGCTTCCTGAAGCTGATCGCCAAGGGCGAGAAGAAGACGCTCATCCCGGTTTTCAAGAATATGGACGCCTATGACATGCCGAAGGAATTTGCCAAGCTCGCGGCGCAGGACATGGGCAAGGTCGGCGCAATGCAAGATCTGGTGCGCGGCGTGGAGAAAATCCTTGGAAAGAAAAAAGCGGAGCCCACAGCTCCGCAGCCGGTGGTCGTCTCGGGCGGCCCGAATGTGGCAGCCATGGTGGAGCGCGGGCGTCAGGCGCTGGAGGACGGCGAGTGGGCGAAAGCGGACGGCTTCTTCGATCAGGCGCTGAACATGGACGCAAAATGCGCCGAGGCCTTTCTGGGTAAGTATTGTGCGCAGGAGAAGGCAATCAGCCTTGATGCGGCATTGAATGCACGGTTGGCAAACTGCGATGAAAGAGTTCGGACAGAGCAGAAAAAGATCGAAGGCAATACGGATTTGTATGATCGGCTGACGAAGCAGTATGCCATTCCATTTTATCTGGATCGTGCTGCAATCAGCCGCGAAGTGGCCTATGACCTGTCTTATCCGAGCATGGTTTCCTCCCGCGCTGCCATGCAGAAGGAGGAAACGGAGCGGCTGAACGCGGACAGATTGCTCAGCCGTGCCAGAAGCTTTGCCGCCGGGGAAACCGCAGCGGCCATCAACGCGGCGATCAAGTCTTTTGAGCAGAAGCTGTCTGATCGCCTGAAAGCGGCGCAGGAAGCGGAAGAGCAGAATCGCCAGAGAAAACAAGACGCCTACGATGCGTTTCTTGCAGAAGCCGAAAAAAGAATCGAGCATAGACATTCACACGCTGCGGAATTACGCGAAAAAGAGTATCAATCGGTCTGCAAACTGCAGCAGGAGGCAAAAACAATGCCCGATTATTCTGCTGTGATTTCCAGATTCAACAATGAAAAACTCAGTGGCTACAAGGACTGCGTAGAGCGGGAGAAACAGTGCCGCGCTGCGTATGCGGAGCTGGAGAGACAGGAACGCCAGCGCAGAGAAGCAGAGCAAAAAGCCGCTGCCGAGGAGGCAAATCGCAAACGGCAGTTGGAAGAAAAGGAAGCTGAGGAAAAACGGCTGATCATGGAAGCCGAAGCTGCAGCGCGCAAGAAAAAAGCCAAAAAGATTATGGCAATTGCAGCTGCAGCAGCTGTACTCCTTGCTGCAATTTTGATTGCTATACCGGGTATTACCTACAACAAAGGGGTCTCCCTCATGAATGCCGGTGATTTCGAAGGGGCTATTGCTGCTTTTGAAAAGTGTGGAAGATTAAGCAAAGCAGCGATCTCTTACGGCGAAAAAGCGGAGAAGGATTCTGGGCTTCAGAAACAATGCTTTGTTCTGTGGGAAGCAGTTACTTCGAGAAACAGTATAGCTGCAGGAAGTGCCCATTCGGCGTCTATAAAAGTGAACGGAACGGTCTTAACTGCCGGGAATAATGATGATGGCCAACGCAAAACTTCTGACTGGGAGGGTATTGTTGACATCTATGCACGTAGTAATCGCACAGTTGGTTTGAAATCGGATGGAACTGTTGTTGCGGTTGGCGACAACAGCCTTGGACAGTGTGATGTCTCGAGATGGAGAAATATCGTTGCGATTTCTGCTGGCGGTTCGCACACAATTGGTCTTAAAGCTGATGGCACCGTAGTTGGCGTGGGAACTGATCGCGAACAAGATGGGCGGCTTGACTTTTCTGGTTGGAAGAATATAGTTTCAATCTCCGCAGGTGCTGGGCATTCTGTTGGCCTGAAGGCGGACGGCACGGTCGTTGCAGTTGGGCTTAGTCTTTTTGGTCAATGTGACGTTCAGGGCTGGGAAAATATAATTGCTATATCTGCTGGGCTAGACCACACTGTGGGGCTGAAGTCTGACGGAACAGTGATAGCTGTCGGAAGAAACGATAATGGACAATGTGATGTTTCTGAGTGGAAGGACATTATAGCAATCTCAGCGGGATCGAAATTTTCGATTGGTCTAAAGTCAGATGGAACTGTTGTTGCGGTCGGTGATAACAGATATGGACAGTGTGATGTCTTGAACTGGAGAGATATCGTTGCGATTTCTGCTGGTAGCTGGCACACAATTGGTCTTAAATCAAACGGAACAGTTGTTGCAGCAGGCTTGAACGAATCAGGTCAATGCAACATTACCAGTTGGACAGATATCAAACTTCCAACCCGATGATGTTCTGAAGAAATGGTAAAACACGAAGTTCGAAAGTAAGTTCTGCGTTTGCCTAGCTTTATCACAAAAGGAAAAGCAAGGAGGAGATTGCTTCATGCACAAACGAGAAGCACTTGATACGCGATTGCAGATGGCGAGAATGCATGATTCAATGGTTGACAAATTAGAAAAGGCCATGGAATTAGGAGAATATGTGGAAGCATCCTGGCTTTGCTATGCAATATTTGAGCAACGTGTAACAAGGATAATCCAGAAACATATTCATAAATGTCCCAAACAGCACCGATCTTCTAAATCGAAAACAGTCGGCATTTCAACGCGGTTGGATTGTATTGTTAAACTATCAAAACAGGGATATGGCGGTTATGCACTAATCGACTATACTGTTTTTTCACAAATCAAAAAGTGGTGCAGGAGAAGAAATGTCTTAGTTCATAGTTTGCTGGATATAAGCAGTTATAAAAAATATGATACTGCATTTCAAGAATTGGCAACGGAAGGTTATAAACTTGTTCCATTGGTCTATGAAGAGGCGACGAAGATTCGAAACTGGTGTAACGAAAATCATACTTTTCCCAAATTCCCAGAAATAAAATGCTCATGCAAAAATCAACGCTGTATTTGTGAGGAGACGTGAATTATGTCTAAATTCGTAATCGAATGCCCGAATTGCGGGAAATATGCCGAGGCGCGCACCGGCTTTTTTGCGCGCAAGAAGATCGACTGCTCCTGCGGTCACACCATCAACGTGCGGACGGAAAAGCTCGCCGGGTGCGAATGCCCGCACTGCGGCAATATGGTCGTGTTCGACCAGAGTAAGGGCGGCAAGGCGAAATGCCCGGTCTGCCATGAACCGATCGGCACGCAGGCAGGGCAGTCCAACGTGGAGGAGTTCTCCTGCGCCCAGTGCGGCGTCCGCCTGCGCACGAGCAGGGGCGTCAGTACATATATCTGCCCGGTCTGCGACTTTGAAAATGACGTGCCGGAGCGGCTCCTGTCCGAGAAAATCAAAAAGGACGGCCTCGCCAGCATCATCAAGTATGAGGGCGACAACGAGACGCTCATCTGGAAGCACCCGATTGAGGACTTCAACTACGGCTCTCAGCTGATCGTCCACGAGAGCCAGGAGGCCATCTTCTTCCGCGACGGTCAGGCGCTCGATCTCTTCGGCGCCGGCCGCTACACGCTCGAGACGCAGCAGCTGCCGCTGCTCGAGAAGATGTACCAGCTCCCGACCGACACCGAGGGCACCTTCCACTCCGAGGTGTACTTCATCAATAAGGTCGTGCAGATGGCGGTCAAGTGGGGCACGCCCGAGAAGGTGCGCTTCATCGATCCGCTCACGGGAACGCCGCTGGAGCTCGGCGCATCGGGCGAGATGAATCTGAAGATCTCCGACTCCCGCAAGCTCCTGCTGAAGCTCGTCGGCACCATGAAGGGCATCGCTTGGGGCGATCAGGCGGGCATGACGAAGTCGCTGCAGAGCTCTTTCCGTCCACTCATCACCACGGCGGTCAAAACAAATCTCTCCGCCGTCATCAAGGACAACGCCATTGATCTGCTCGAGATCGACGAGAAGCTCGATCTCATCTCCGATCGCCTGCGCGAAAAGCTGATCCCCGGCTTCGAGGAGTACGGTCTCACGATCCCGCAGTTCTATGTCACGCACGTGGTTCTGCCGGAGGACGATCCGAACTTCCGGCGCATCCGTGAGCTGCACACCATCACGCTGCAGACCCGCGTCATTCAGGCGGAGGCCACAGTAAAGACTGTAGAGGCGCAGGCCAAGGCGCAGTACCGCACCGCCGAGGAGCAGAGCGCCGCCGCCATCGCTGCCGCACACCGCGAGGCTGTGCTTGAGCAGCAGACCACCGAGACCGAGGTCGCAAAGCGCGAGGCGGAACGGCGCGTCATCGCCGCGCAGGCCGAGGCGCAGGCGCAGCGCATGGCTGGTCTCACCGAGGCGGAGATCATGGCCGCCAAGGGATATAACCAGAAGGACGTTCTGCAGTCTGAGGTGCAGAAGGCCTATGCCGAGGGCATCGGAAACATGGGTCCCGCCATCTCCGCCGGAGGCGGCGGCAGCGGCATCCTCGGCGACATGCTGGGACTCGGCGTCGGCATGGCGGCGGCGCAGGCCGTCGCACCGCAGATCGGAGATATGATGCAGGGCTTCCGCGCCCCTGCCGCGCCGGCGGAAGCGCCCGCCGCCCCTGGCGGCTGGGACTGCCCCTCCTGCGGCAATAAGAATATCATCGGCAAGTTCTGCCCCGAGTGCGGGGCGAAGAAGCCGGAGCCCGCGCAAGGGTGGACCTGCCCGAGCTGCGGCAAGACCGGCATCACCAGCAAATTCTGCCCCGAGTGCGGCACAAAGAAGCCGGAGCCGGACGCAGGCTGGACGTGCCCGAGCTGCGGAAAAGCCGGCATCACCAGCAAGTTCTGCCCCGAGTGCGGCGCGAAGAAGCCGGAACCCGACGCCGGCTGGACGTGCCCCGACTGCGGCGCCAAGGGCATCAAAACCGCCTTCTGCCCGGAGTGCGGACATAAAAAGGGCGAATGAGGAGGAACGATCATGGCGAATTGTGTGAATTGCGGGAAGAAAATTGGTATGTTCAATGGATGTTCGGATTGGACCGTCTATTGGGGTGGACAAGATCAAACAATGTGCCAAAGCTGTTCGGATTCCTTTAAGTCATTGCTGGCAAAAAACGAATATAGTTGGAGAGACGAACGGATAACCAGAGAGTTTATCCTTCAGAATGAGGAGGCTCTTCATCTGCAGAAAACGGGCTTAAACTTTCTGCTTGATTACGCGGATTACGTCCAAAGCGTGATACCGCCTGATGAGGTTGAGTCGAAAAAGAGAGAAGAAGAGGAAAAAGAACGGCTCCGTAAGCAGATGGAAGAAGATCGGATTCGTCAACAGGAAGTAAATCGGGAACTCGCCAAGATTCTGATTTCCTCCGGCTTTAACTTTGACGGATACAGGATCGTCAAGTATTCCGGTTACATCTCCGGCGATGATGCGGTGCAGATCCCGCGCAGCGGCGTGTTTGACCGCGGACGGAACGGCCAGAATTTGACAGAAGCACTTGTGCGCATTCGACGTGTGGCACTGCAGGAATTGAAGCAGGCGGCATACGATCTCGGCTGCAACGCGGTCATCGGCGTGGATTTCGACTATCTGACGCTTGATCCCCAAACGGCGACCATCACCGGCGGCACGCTCTATGAGCCGTATGTCATCTGCGTCACCGCAAACGGTAACGCGGTCGTGATCGAGAAAATTGAGGATTGAACATGGCTGTGAATATCATTCGCTGCCCGGTCTGCGGCGGCACGGAATTTGAAGAGGAAAAGACCTTTCGCACCTGCCTGTATTGCGGCACGCGGCATCAGATCCCGAAAGAGGAACGCCCTGCGAGACAGTCGGAAATTGCCTTGAACAGCGATGTGGAGCGCCTGCTCGCCAAGTGCCGCAGCGACCCGCGCAACGCGAAAAAATACGCAAATCTGGTTTTGGACATCGATCCCACAAACACCGAAGCGCTCAAATATCTGTAATCAGACGGTGAGCAATAGAAGGAGAAGCAACCATGGCGATTATCAAATGCAAGATGTGCGGCGGGGATCTGGAGCTTGTGCCGGATTCCACCGTCTGCGAATGTGAATATTGCGGCACCCGCCAGACCGTGCCAAGTGCGGACAGCGAGAAAATGCTTTCCTTGTTCCACCGTGCAGGCAAGCTTCTGCGCGCCTGCGAATTTGACAAGGCATATGGAGTCTATGAGAGCATTATCAATGAATTCCCGGATGAGGCAGAGGCCTATTGGGGGCTCGTCCTCTGCAGTTTCGGCATTGAGTACGTGGACGATCCGGCGACGGGGAAAAAAGTGCCCACCTGCCACCGCGCTGGCTTCGAGAGCGTCGAGGATGACGTAAACTTCGAGCAGGCCTGCGAAAACGCAGATGCCGTTGCCCGCCGAGTCTACCGCGAGGAGGGCCGCGCCATCGACGAGCTGCGTGAGCGCATCATCGAGGTCTCCGGCAGAGAAGAGCCGTATGATGTTTTCATCAGCTATAAGGAGTTGGCAGAGGACGGTGAGCGCACGGAGGACAGCGTGCTTGCGCAAGACATTTACGACGCGCTGACCGCGAAGGGTTATCGCGTGTTCTTCTCCCGTGTCACGCTCGAGGACAAGCTCGGCGTGGAGTATGAGCCGTATATCTTTGCGGCTTTGCAGAGTGCAAAGGTTATGCTGCTGGTCGGCATGGATTACGAGAATCTGAATGCAGTCTGGGTTAAGAACGAGTGGAGCCGCTATCTTGCGCTGATGGCGCAGCACAAGGAGAAGGTACTCATCCCGTGCTACAAGGCCATGGACCCCTACGATCTCCCGAAAGAGGTGCGCAAGCTTGCGGCACAGGACATGGGCAAGGTCGGTGCCATGCAGGATCTTCTGCGCGGCGTGGAGAAGATCATATCCCCCAAAAAAGACGAGCCTGTGCATGCCGCTTCACAGCCGGTGATCATGTCCGGCGGCCCGAATGTGACTGCGCTGCAGAAGCGCGGGATGATGGCGCTGGAGGATGCCCAGTGGGATTCGGCCAAGGATTTCTTCAATCAGGTGCTGAACATGGACGCCGAGAACGCCGAGGCGTGGCTTGGGCTTGCGCTTGCGGAGGGGCATTACAGAAGCGAACAGGAATTCATAGACGCCCGAACATCGATTGATGTGGAAACTGTGGTCAAAGAGATTCCGGGCGCGGAAGACCGAATCCGCGCAGCCATTGAAGCGAACAGCGTTTTCGGCTTCCTGTATGAACAGACAATTCAGGAGATGTTCCACAGCGTAACGCATCGATATGAATCGGCCGTGGAGACTACAGAGGAGCTTCTTCGGCAGGAACTGGAGAGTTTTGATCGTAACCGAAACCTCAGCCGTGCTATTCAGTTTGCCTACGGAGAGTCTATGCAGCGTATTCCGAAGTTGCGCGAAACCCTTCAGAAAAAGCTGCAGGAACGACTGGAGTTCGCAAAGCAGCAGGAGCAAGCTGCGCTCGAGCAGGTTTCAGCGGAGTTTAAAGCACAATTTGTTGAAGTGGAAGCAAAGGTCGCGGAGCTTCGACGTGCTGCGGAAGAGGACCGTGAAGCGTTTTATCAGCATAACTGTGGAATTACAGAGACGCTTGATAGTCTTGAGGAATTACAGGAGGCGATTGAAGGCTTTGAAAGACTCGGAGACTATCGGGATTCTGCGGAGCGGCTCAGACAATGTGAGGAGAGAAAGTACTATTGGAAATACGAGGTTCCATACCAGCATGCTTGCAGAAGCATGGAAATCGCCGCTTATCCTGAAGCATACGAGATGGCAATTGATGAGTTCACGAAACTGATCGGTTATAAGGATTCGTCTGAGCGAATCATGCAATGCAGAGCCAAAATAAAAGCCTGGAAGGAACAGGCGGAAAAGCGTCAGAAAGCCAAACGGAAAGCAGAATTGGAGAAGGAAAAAGCCGATCTTAACAGAGAACTTGCGAACCTGAAGGGAGGCCTGTCCGCGATTCAGGAGAAGCGAGAGATCAAAGCATGCATTGCCAAGATCGACCTGGAGCTAAATTCTCTGGGCGATGTGGAGTGACTTGAAGCTGAAAGGAACGGAAAATTATGAACAACAAAACCCGTTTTTACATCATTGACGCCGCCGTGTTCGTCGCGTTCACGGTCATCGCGTTCGCTGTGCCGTTTGCGAAAAACGGCGTGTTCTGGCTGGCGTACGTCTTCGGCGTGATCGCCATTGCCGCGCAGATCTATGTCTATCCGAAGGCCTTCGAGGGCGAGTCGGCGCGGAGTAAATTCTACGGCTTCCCGATCGCGAAGCTCTCTACGATCTACCTGATCGTGCAGCTCATTCTGAGCATCCTGTGCATGGCAATCTCCAAGGTGCTGCCGACGTGGGTGCCGGCGGTGGTGTTTATTCTGCTGCTCGCTGCCGCAGTCATAGGCTTTGTCGCCGCAGAGGGCATTCGTGTGGAGGTCGAGCGGCAGGATGTGAAGCTAAAAACCGACGTCACCTTCATGCGCGGCCTGCAGTCCCGCGTGCGCATGCTGCCCGCCCGCTGTGAGGACGCCGCGCTGAAAGCGGAACTGGAGCGTTTCGCCGAGCAGGTGCAGTACAGCGATCCGGTGAGCAGCGAAGCCATCCGCGATGCGGAGATGGATCTGAACGCCGCCGTGGACACGCTGCAGCAGGCTCTCGTGGACGGCGATATCCCCGCCGCCCTGCAGCAGGTTAAGCAGTGCGAAATCGCCCTCGCAGAGCGCAATCGCCTCTGCAAAGTCAGTAAGCATGGATAATAGAAAGAAAGGAAGAAGAAAATGAAACGTCTGACATGTGAAATGTGCGGCAGCACGGACTTAATCAAACAGGATGGCGTCTTTGTTTGCCAATCCTGCGGCTGCAAGTACTCTGTCGAAGAAGCCAGAAAGATGATGATCGAGGGCACTGTTGAGGTACAGGGAACTGTGATAGTCGACAATTCTCACTTGGTGAGCAACTATTTGGATATGGCCCATAGCGCAAGGGATGCAGGCAACAATACCGAAGCAGAGAACTACTGCAACAAAGTGATCGAAATTGAGCCGAATAATTATAAAGCATGGATGCTCAAAGGCGAGGCGGCTGCGTGGCAATCCACGATTCAAAATTCAAGAGTGGACGAAGGTGTTGCAGCATTCGTGAAAGGAATCAGTTTTGCTCCCGAGGCAGAAAAAGAGGAACTGATTGAAGCTGCAAAGGCGCAAATCAAACAGCTTTCTCTGGCGATGATCTCACTTAGAGGTGACCGCTTTGCTAAATGGCCAGATGAGGATGAATGTGCAGGATTCCTTACTGATTTGGCTTCTATTATGAGTACACTCCTGTCTTTCCTCCAGCAAACTGGTGCCAATATTCCCCTTTCTGAATTAATGGCTCCGATTGCAACCCAGATCAATCAATCTGTTATCAGAGCGTGGAAGGATGTTATTTGGCCGGATTATAATGGCGATCCGAATGATTCAGATGATCGAGCCAATAAATATGAATGGCAGCGCCTTATTCAACGGATCGGTTATTGCACCACACTTGTAGAAAAAGCAATTGAGCTCTGTGATGACGACGATGAAGAAGACATCACACGATACGAAAATTTGATATTCCTTCACAAGGCTGCGAACGATTCCTGTTCTTGGGACTATTCAATTACTGATTGGGGATCAAAACAATGGCGAAAGGATTGGAGCCTTACTGCGGAGGCTAAGCAAGCCCGCAATACATTGATTAAAGGCTATGAGGCGAAAATCGAGACGATAAAAGCCAAGCAGCGGCTGATAAAATCAGCAGAGCTGGAAGAAAGACGAAAACAATACTGGGCGGAGCACGAGGATGAAAGAAAGCGTCTGGAAGAAGAAAAAACCTCGTTGACTGCTCAAATTAAAATACTTGAAGACGAGGAAATGACTATTCCTGGTGCAGGTAAAATACGTGCGTTGGAGGATCAGATTCAGGATCTAAAAGAGCAAAAGAAATCTCTCGGTTTATTCAAGGGAAAAGAAAAACAGGCTTTGCAGGAAAGAATAGATGAACTGATGTCGCAGAAGAATGCGGCAGAGATGGAATATAATGCAGCGAAAGAAGAGATTCAGTCTAGGTTGGAGCCTTTACGCAACAGAGTCTCTGAAATTGAAGAAATGTTTGACAGCCCTACCGACGCAACAAACGACTCCAACTCCGGAAAGACTTCTTATGATGTCGTTTTGATTGATATCGGCGATAAGAAAATCAATGTAATAAAGGAAGTTCGTGAGATTACGGGGCTTGGACTTGCTGATGCGAAAGAACTGGTTGAAAGAGCGCCTGCTGTCCTGAAAATCAACGTTTCCAAGGATTTGGCCGAAAAGTATAAGAAGCAGCTTAGAGCAGCCGGCGCCACCGTCGAGATTAAGTAAATTTGATAAAGCAATAGAGAGGCTGACAGCCTCTCTATTGCTTTTCAAATGAAAGCATGAATCAACAATTTATCGTTGACAAACGTCAGAGATAGGACTATAATACACTCAAACATGGTCGTGGAAAACATTCTGCTCCTGATGACCATCATACCAAACGAAAGTACCGAGCAACGGGGCTAGGGCGCATCTCATTTGTGCGCCTTACGATGAAAATACCACCAAATAGCCGGACATCAGAATCCAAGGGAGAATAGCGCCCTCCGGATTTGATGTCCGGCTTTTTTTCTTGCTTTCTTGCCGAGCGCGCAGGCGAAAGCTTTGAAATTATGAACTTTTTGTAAACATTCTGGTGAACCCTGTCGTTTTTGTGCCAAAAACGTGCGGTAGGAAGGTGCAGAGGCCAAGACCATGAACGAAAAACACGATTGATTCCGTGAAACGCAAGGAAAGGAGGCCGACTGAACACGAAAAAAACACACAGACTCAGAAACTGCCGTCCCTGCCGTCCCGGCGTCCCGACGTCAAACAAAAAAAGATTGGAGGGATGGACATGACCATCTTTGAACAGGCAAAAGCCCTCGCCACCGCGCGCGAGGCAGCAGAGTATTACGGATTGGAAGTGGAACGCAGCGGCATGGCATGCTGTCCCTTCCACGAGGACCACACTCCCAGCTTGAAGCTGGACGAGCGCTTCCACTGCTTTGGCTGCGGAGAGGACGGGGATGTTATCGATTTCGTTTCCCGCCTCTTCGGCCTGTCTGCAAAGGAGGCAGCCGAAAAGATCATCGCCGATTTCGGCGGCGGCAGGAGCCCCACCGAAATGCGGCGCATCGGAAGCCGGACGCAGAGCATCCGCGCCATCGGAACGGTGCTCTATGAGATGCGACAGCAAATCGACCGCCAGCGGATCGAGGCCGCGCCGGCGAGCCCGGATGGGAGCTTCTCCCACTACGCCGAGCTCTGCATCATGAAGGACTACATCACCTGCATGGAGGACATGCTCCGCGATCCGGCGTCCGGCGAGCGGGACAACATCATCAAGTACATGAACGACGGCGCGATGGAGCGATACCGCCGCGCACTGGAGAAAGGAGAGATTCAATATGGAGACATCTTCCCGGCCGCTTGAGGAACCCATCTGGCTCTTCAAGGAGAAGATCGACGAGTATAAATTCTGCGAGGAGTTGCTGCAGGAGGAGCCGATGATCTGCATCCACGACAGCTTCTTCACCGTGGACGGCAGGGTCACGGATCTCGGCAAGCTCCGCAACCGCATTCACAAAAAAATCAGCCCCTACATTCGTTTCAGCCTTTCCCGCAAGACCTCTGCGCTGCTCGATGCGCTCCGGGATCAGAGCTACTCGGAGCCGCTGGAGATCTGTGAGGACCGCATCCATGTGGCAAACGGAACGCTCTTTCTGGACGGGCGGTTCGAGACGGATAAGGAATTCTGCCTCAACCGTCTACCGGTGTCCTACCATCCCGACGCGCCGAAACCGGAGCGCTGGCTGCGCTTTGTGGAGGAGCTGCTCTATCCCGAGGATATCCCTACCCTGCAGGAGTACATGGGCTACTGCCTGATCCCCGTCACGCGGGCGCAGCAGATGCTGCTGCTCGTCGGGAAGGGCGGCGAAGGCAAGAGCCGCATCGGCGTCGTGCTCTCCGCCATGCTTGGGAACAATATGTACTGCGGCAGCATCGCCAAGCTGGAGGTCAGCCCCTTCGCCCGGGCGGATCTGGAGTTCCAGCTCCTGATGGTGGACGATGATATGAAGATGGAGGCTCTGCCCCAGACGAACAACATCAAAACCATCGTCACGGCAGAGACGCCGATGGACCTGGAGCGCAAGGGCAAGCAGAGCTACCAGGGCGTCATGTACGCCCGACTGATGGGCTTCGGCAACGGCACGCTGAAATCCAAATACGACCAAAGCCTCGGCTTCTTCCGCCGCCAGGTTATCCTTCATACGAAGGACAAGGCGAAAGATCGCATCGACGATCCGTTCCTCTCAGACAAGCTGAAGCGCGAGATCGACGGTATCTTCCTCTGGTCGCTGGAGGGACTGCAAAGGCTAATTGCGCAGGGTTTCCATTTCACCGTCAGCGAACGCGCGGAGGAGAATCTTCGCGAGAGCATGAGCGAGAGCAACTCCTTGATTCCGTTCCTGGAATCCGAGGGTTACATTGCCTTCAGGGAAGACGCCTGCCTCACCTCTCATCGTCTCTATGAACTGTACCGCAAGTGGTGTGACGACAATGCCGTTCAACCCATGTCGAGCGCGACCTTCTGCAACCGTATGGCGGGGCAGGCGGAGGAGTACCATCTCAGAAGATCCAATAAGATTCCCGTCGGCAAATGCGAGGTGCGCGGCTATTTTGGCATATGCGAAGTACTGCATCTGGTCGGGACAGGGGACAGCAGGGACGGCAATTTTGAAGTCCAGCAGTTTTCTCCGTTTGATGAGATTGCGATGGAGCAATCTTTGCAAGCAACGCCGCTGGGGGACCAGCGACCCGATTCAGGGGCAGTAACGCCCCTAAGACCCCCGGAGGTGAGCGCATGAGATCCAGAAAGCATGAGATCAAAATCCGTCTGAATGACGCTGAGTTCAACCGGCTGAACGATATGGTCGCGCGGAGCATTTTCAGCCGGGAGGAATTCATCCGGCTGATGCTGGCGGGGTATCAGATTCAGGAATCGCCGAGGGAGTATCTGCAGTTTCGTCATGAGATCCTGCACAGGCTCGACGAGATCTACGCGCAGGTTTGGAATCGTCCCATCACAGACGAAACGCTGATGGAAATCAAGCGCATCCACTCGGAGATTGGAAAAACGCTGCATGAGATCGGCGAGGTCTTCATTCCTTATTACAAGCAAAGGGGGATCAAACATGTCGAATTATAATCAGCAAAGCAAGGGAGGCCAGATCCTCCAGATTCCATATTGGGAACGCTACCTGCTCACGATTCGTGAGGCTGCGGAATACTTTCATATTGGTGAAAAGAAGCTGCGGCAGATTGTGGAAGAGAACAGTACGGCGGACTTCATCATCATGAACGGAAACCGCGCCATGATCAAACGCAAAGCCTTCGAACAGTATCTGGATCAGGCGACCGCCGTGTGATTCTGCCATCGGAATCCGGTAGAAAACGGTGGATTTCTGAGCCTCGGTATGATAATATGGACAGCGTCATACCGGGGCTCTCTTGTATGAAAGGAGCGTTATGACATGAGCGAGAAAAGACGCGACAATCGAAATCGCGTTTTACGCAGCGGAGAGAGCCAACGCACGGACGGACGCTACGCGTTCAAATATAAAGATATTCACGGCAATGTAAAGTTTGTCTACAGCTGGCGGCTAGACAAGAACGACCGTACACCTGCAGGGAAGCGGAGAGAATTATCTCTTCGAGAAAAGGAAAAGCAAATCGAACAGGATCTGTTCAGCGGGCTTGCTTCCGGCGGAGGGGATTATACCGTGCTGGAGCTGGCGGAGAAATATATCTCTACGAAAACCGGCGTCCGGCATTCCACCCGGAGCGGTTATCAGACGGTGATCAACTTCCTGAAGAAGGATCCGATGGGCAGAAAACGCATTGACAGAGTGAAGATCTCCGATGCGAAGATCTGGCTGATCCAGCTTCAAAAGAAGCAGGGGAAGAGCTACAGCACAATTCATACCATCCGCGGTGTTCTCCGCCCAGCGTTCCGCATGGTGGTGGAGGACGATCTGCTTCGAAAGAATCCCTTTGATTTTGAATTGGCTACGGTGATCGTCAACGACAGCGTGACACGGGATGCAATCTCCCGGGAGCAGGAGCGTCTGTTTCTGAAATATGTTCAGGAGGACAGGCACTTTTCCCGCTACTATGAAGGGATCTTCATTCTCTTCAAAACAGGCCTGCGCATCTCGGAGTTCTGTGGACTGACCAAAAGCAATCTGGATTTCAGGGAACACAGGATCACGATCGATCATCAGCTTCAGCGCACAAGGAACATGGAGTATGTGATCGAAGCGCCAAAGACGGATGCCGGCGTGCGGTTCGTGCCCATGACGCCGGAGGTGGAGCGGTGCTTCCGCACGATTCTGGAAAAGCGCCAGACGCCAAAGGTGGAGCCGCTGATCGACGGGTACTCCGGATTCCTGTATCTCGATAAGAACGGGATGCCCATGGTGGCACTGCACTGGGAAAAGTATTTCGAGCACATCGTGGAGAAATACAACAAAATTTATAAGATTGAAATGCCCAAGATCACGCCCCACGTCTGCCGCCACACCTTCTGTTCCAACATGGCCAAAAGCGGAATGAATCCGAAGACCCTGCAGTATATTATGGGCCACTCGGATATCAGCGTCACGCTGAATACCTATTCTCATGTTGGGTTTGAAGATGCCAGGTCTGAGCTGGCCAGACTCGCCACCGGCTGAAATGAGTCGGTAGTACGGCGATTGGTTTTACTACCGGTTTTACTACTTTTTCGCGCCACGACGAGCCACGATAAGCCGTGAAAAGCGCGGCATCCGCCAACCGGAAAATGCCGCGCAGCCGTTGAAATTACGTGATAAAACACGATATGCAAAGGAAAGCTACGATATGGTAAAAATCCTGTTTATCTGCCACGGGAATATCTGCCGCTCGCCGATGGCCGAGTTTATTTTCAAGGATCTCGTCCGTCAGGCGGGGCTGGAGCGGCGGTTTGAGATCGCCTCGGCCGCGACGAGCCGGGAGGAGATCGGCAACGACATGTACCCGCCCGCGAAGCGGTGCCTGCGCGCGCACGGCGTGCCGTTTTCGCCGCGCGCGGCCAGACAGGTGACGCCGCGGGACTACGACGACTGGGATCTGCTGATCATCATGGACGATCTCAACCGCCGGAACTTAAACCGCATCCTCCCCGACGACCCGGAGGGGAAGGTGCACACCCTGCTGAGCTACACCGGCCATGACGCCGTGATCCCCGACCCGTGGTACACGGACGATTTCGAGTCCGCCTACCGCGACATCCTGAGAGGCTGCAAGGCCCTCTTCGAGGCCGTAAAATGAAAAACCGGAAACCCGAAGCGGGTTTCCGGTTTTCTGTCTGAGGCCGCGCGCCCTCATGCGCAAATGCCGGCGGATCCTGTTCCCGGGGATTGGAACGTTCGGACCGAAAAAAGTCTTTCCTTCCCGCCGCTTTCCTGCTACAATTCAAGTGAGAGGAAAGCCCGATCAACGCACTGAGAAAGGAGATGTCATCGGATGAAAAACATCGTGACGGTCAGCAGAGAATACGGAAGCGGAGGCTACGACGTCGGCCGTCTGGTTGCGGAAAAGATGCACTAC
>JAEEGL011128281.1_pt1 | contig 31158 bp, 26 predicted proteins | sample 9134231 | NCBI WGS metagenome assembly JAEEGL01 (sample SAMN16246548, study PRJNA631951) | gut metagenome | biome: gut microbiome; feature: rumen; material: fiber-attached | host: Bos | place: Iran: Karaj | collected 2018-10
ATAGATATCATGCTTGTTGCTCTGTCACATCTTTTTCTTATCTAAATGACATTGGTTCACTCGCTTACAGCTCGCTCCAGTAACAAATTCGCGCATTCATTAAAGTTCGACTTCGTCGAAGGAATGCGCTCACTCCTGAATCATTTTCTCACGAAATGCGCAGCACAGTGCGCATTTCTGTCTGAACAGTAACGATGATCACTGTATTGTTGCAACTCTTGCCTTGACCCCTTTATTTGTGCGGTTGCACCAGCCATAAACCCCGGCATATTCATCTTTCTTATTGAAAGAAATAGTGAAGGTCTTGGCTGTGGTTACACTGATATCAGTCACAAAGACCTTAGACTTATCCATCTTCTGACCTTCGCCGCCAAATCCAAAATCAGGGGTGATGTAGGATGTCTTGTTTGTTGGGAGTTCCTTGACTTTATCCTGTTTTGTCTTTTCGTCGAAATATATCAGTTTGTCTGAAAGAGGCATGTCTTTGACGGTTACAACATAGTAGTTTCCGGCCTTTTTGAATTTGGCAATATTTGAAGCTCTTGACTGCTTGTAATTTTTAGCTCTCTCACCCTTAATAAGTGCAATCGCACCAAAATAATTCTCAAGTCTGAGATTATACTTGGAATCAACATAACCGCCCCAGTTTTTGTCGTTTCCAACCTGAAGCCCGCAGTCAATCTGGAACTTTGACCAGTCCTTCTTTAATGCCGCAACGGGAACATAGATCGTGAAACTCATCTTCATAGTCTTAGTCAGCTTTGCTTTTTGGGGGCATCTTACTGCTATGGAGTATCTGTTTTTTTCCAGCTGTTTCTGATTGTATTCATCAGACTTTTTGTCATTCCACTTTGCACCGTCAAAGGTTGTTGTGACGTAAACACCCTTTTTGGACGTGGCAGCCTGCGCGGTAATTGCCGGAGCTGCTATGAAGGCTGCAGCAGCAAGGGTCATACTAAGGAGCGATGCGATAAGACGTTTGGAAAAACTATTTTTTATCATAAGGGAGTCCTCCTTTCAAAAAGCGGTAGTGAAAAAACAGGACCATGCAAAAAAGCATGGTCCCGCCATTTATCAGATATCGGCCTTCCAGAGTCCGTGGAGGTTGCAGTACTCATAAGCTGCAACAGCCTTCTCGCCGTCAGCAAGAACAAATTCTGCGCAGGGCTTCTCGTCGGGATGAAGCTCTTTCATCATGAAGCCTTTGTCGGTCTCGATGAAGATATACTGGATAAAGTGATTCTCCATCATTGGATGCTCAACTTCGCCGACCTTGACTGTAACCTTGTTGCCATCAACTGTGACTGCGGGAACGTGCTTCTCAAAAGCGCCATCTGATGTGCCGGGTACAAGCTCCGTCATCGGATCGCCGCAGCATACAGGTGTGCACGCAGCGTTATTTATCTTGATCACCATGCTGCCACATTTTTCGCATTTAAAGATCTTCATAGTAAACCTCCTTATTGTTGTAAAACCTTGATTTTAGGCCGCGTAAACTGCGGCTGACTAGTATTAATCATAGCATAACGCGCGTGCGCTTGTTACTAGATTTTAATGAAAAAAGAGACGAAATTTAAAGCTGTATTATGTGGATTTTTTCTTCCTAAACTGCAGCGGAGTCATATTGAATTCCTTCTTGAAACTTGCAGTCATGTTGCCCGGATAGGAAAAGCCGCATTCCAGAGAAATGTCCATGACGGACATGTCTGTAGAGAGAAGGAGGTTCTGTACATGCTTTAGCCTGGTAAGACACAGATACTCCGAGAAGGGCCTGCCCAGCTGCGCTGAAAAAAGCTTTGAAAAATATGACACTGAATAGCCGCACATATCTGCAACTTCCTCTATCCTGACAGGCCTTGAGTAATTCTTCTCAATATAGTAGACGGCCTCAAGTATCGGCTCTGAAAGTGACAGGTTATGTCTTGATGCGGTGTCGAGAGCTGAGATGCCCTTGTCATTTATCAGAGAGAGCATGGAGTAGAGAAGATGCCTGCATCTGAAGGAAGCTGTGGAAGAGTGTCCGTCTGAGCCCTCATCTTCGCTGCTTTCGTAGGTGCGAAGCAGCATCCCGGCAAGGTCGAACAGTTCTTTTTCATCTGCCTCACTAAATTTCTTGGGAGGCTCGTTGAAAATATTGTCCATTACCTGCGGTCCTACTGCAGATATGAAATCCTTGGCATATTCCGGGGAGAACTTAATCAGGTAGTTCTCATAGTGCTCTCTGGATGCCGGCACTGTGCGGTGATATACAAAAGGTGCCAGGGCGTTTATATACCCAGGATGCAGATAATATGTCATGGTTGGAGTAATGACCTTCCTGTCGCCGCAGATGATAAAGCCCAGTGAGTAGTGATCGGATGCGACCTCCATCGAGGGCATCTCAAAATCTCCGGGGAGGTTTCTGTATGTTATCATGAACTGTTTGCCCTGGGGCAGTGGTAGAGCCATAATCTTCCCTTTCATGTATGACTTCTTGAATGATATTCCAGAAACCCGCAGGCTGCGGGTTTCGTGAGAACATGATACGAGAGGCAAACAAGCCCTGCGACGCAGTCGCTTTAGGATGGCTTGTTTGCGGCATTTTTGAATCTTTGATTCAAAAATACATGTACTACAACTATTGTATCAGATGAAACTTATATTTTGGGGGTCTGTGGAAGGAAAAAGATCGACTCCTGATAATGATAATACATGGTTTAACGTGTATAATAAAATATAGTATGAACCGCCCGGCAAAAGTGCGCCTGCCCAGATCCCGGCTGTGCATTTTGCATAAGTCAGCTGAGCGGGCATATCGTTCTCGTCAGCACTTAGGCGACGTATTCTGGCGCCTTAGTACTGCTACGAAGAACGACTGAGCGCAAGCGTCCCCGAAGCTGATTGTACAAAATGCACAGCCAGGGTCTGGGCAGGTGCACTTTTGCCGGGCGGCTCATATTAGCTTTAGTGGTGTAAACAGGAGGACTTGATATGCAGACTGAGTATGCAGTGATGTATTTTGAGATAAATGCTGCCTCCCTGATGCTTATAAGTATAATTCTACATAAAACCAATGGCCTTTCCCAGATGGTTGCCCAGAGGAACTTTGTGATGGCGATCATTTCCGAGATGGTGTTTTTTATATCGGATACAGTCTTTGTTCTGATAAACTGTGGCATTATTCCGGGAAGCAGATATGCGATGCTTGCATGCAAGGAAGTATATTTCTTTTCCACTGCCACGATGTGCTTTTTCTGGTTCCTGTATTTTGAGCACATGAGGGAGGCTCCGCTGGTCAAGGACAAGAGGACAGTCATGTGGCTCTCGTCAGTTATCTGGCTTATGGGGCTTCTTATCATCGGCAACTGGTTTGCAGGATTCCTTTTCTATGTTGATGAGAACAATGTATATCACAGAGGAGCATTATTTGTACTGACGTATATCCTTTCATATGTTTATGTGTTTATCGCAAGCATCAGGGCCATAATAAGCATTTACAGAAATGATGAAAAGACAGACAGGCATCTTCTCGTTAAGATGGCTCTTTTCCCTATTGCACCCGGTTTATCGGGGATACTTCAGTTTATATATCCGAGGATGCCCTTCGCCTGCGTAGCTATGTCGCTCACGACGCTGCTTCTGTATCTTAGCTGGATCGATCAGCTGATATCTCTTGATCCGCTTACGGGTCTCAATAACAGAAAGCAGCTGTCACTCTCTTTTGAGCTGCTGCAAAAGTCAGTGGGCGAAGCTGACAAACTCTACCTTCTTCTGATCGATGCCAATCACTTCAAACAGATCAACGATACCTATGGTCATCTTCAGGGAGATAAGGCACTTAAGATGATTGCGGAGGCGCTTCGCAAGGGGTGTCGCGAGACAAGCAAAAGAGCTGTTGTAGCAAGATACGGCGGCGACGAATTTGTAGTGCTCATCTCTTCCGATGAGGAGGAGAAGGTTGCCAATCTGAAAGCAGGGATAAACAGGCATCTGGAGGAGATAGTGCAAAACTCTAAGGTCCCGTTTGAGCTTACAATAAGTATCGGGATCGCAACTGCTAATGAGGATGATAAGTTAAAGACTGTGATATCAAGAGCCGACATGGCTATGTACGAGGAGAAGCACAGACAATAAAGCGGATGACATACAATCATAATTTTTAACCTGATAAGGCGCGATTATCATTAGAAAAACATTGTTCCATGTACTATAGTAAACGTCAGATAAATCTGCCGCTTACTGCACAGATATGATGAGTACAGTGTATCGCACAATGAATCAGGATGGAAATATTGAATATGTCACAGACTAATGTCGTACTAAAGAAGAAAAAGATTGATATGACATCGGGTAACATTATGAGAAATGTCATCATGTTCGCAATACCGATTGTCATCGGAAATATACTGCAGCAGCTATATACCACTGTCGATACTTTGGTGGTTGGCAGATACTGCGGGGATTCCTCCCTTGCAGCAGTAGGGACCAGTTCACAGCCTGTTGAAGTGCTTCTGTGCATTTTCCTTGGAATAGGATCCGGCGTATCAATACTGGTCTCACAGCGCATAGGTGCAGGAGATGATAAAAAAGTTTCGGACATATCAGCAACTGCAACTTCATTTGTCTATATATGCGGTATACCGGTGGCTGTTCTCGGCGTTCTGATGGCGCCTATGATTCTGAAATTCATGGGAGTTCCGGCAGAGGTTTCGGATGCGGCGCTTATCTATACCAGGGTTGTCTTTCTGGGAGCACTCGGAAACATCGGCTATAACATGAATGCCGGGATCCTTCGCGGGCTTGGTGACAGCGCGGCATCTCTGTGGTTTCTTGTCGTATCCTGTGTGTCCAATGTCATTCTGGATATTGTCTTTGTGGCAGTTATGGGGATGGACGTTTCGGGCGCGGCAATGGCTACCTCGATAGCCATGTTTCTGTCGTGGATAGTCAGTGTCTTTTACATCAAAAAGAGATTCCCTGAGCTTGGCTTCACATTCCTTCCTTCAAGAATGAATGCACAGGATTTAAGATCGATCCTGTCTATAGGCCTGCCAATCGGCCTTAACAACTCCCTCTTTTCCTTTGGGCACATGGCAATGCAGACTCTTGTAAATGCGCAGGGGTACAAGTTCATGGCAGGAGCCTCGGTTGCGGGGAGGATTACAGGCATAACGAATGTCGCTATAACTGCGGTCTCAGCGGCTGCATCAACCTTCTCGGGGCAGAACTTCGGGGCAAAGAGATTCGACAGACTCAGGGAAGGATATATCCTTCTGCCTGCGTTAAACGGGGCAGCGACACTGGCGCTCGGGCTGCTCTTTATCTCCTTCAGAATGCCAATCCTGGGATTTTTTACAAATGACAGTGAGGTTCTGATGTACGCAGGAAGATATGTTGTTGCAGTTCTGTTGTCCCAGTGGTGCTATGCGGTATTTAACTGCATTTCGAATATTGTGAACGGCGTGGGATTTGTGAAGTATACCACAGTCATCAATCTGATGATGCTGTGGGCTGTGAGGATTCCGTGCGCGTATATCATAAACAGGTTTTATGACGGAACCTATGTGATGCTGTGCTTTCCTATATCATTCGCCTTTGGAATGATATGTATGATAGCTTACTATGTCTTTTCCCCAAGTTTCAGGGCTATCCTGGACAGGGGAAAAGACCTGCCCCAAAAAACATGTGGCGGTCTACTGAGGTTTGGAAGTTAAAAGAACTGTCCCCTTTGATTCCTGATATTCCTTGGGGGACATCCCGTATTCCTTTTTGAAGGATTTGAAGAAACTTGAATAATCGCGAAAACCAAATCGCTCATACGTCTTGCTGATGCTCTCGCCGCTTATTATGGCGTCGCGGCACTCGGCAAGGCGTTTTTTGATTATGTACTGGTGCAGTGAGATGCCCAGCGTGTCCTTGAACAGATGCGCAATGTAATACTTACTCACAAAGAACTTGCCCGCAATGTCCTCGAGTGAAAGGGAATCCTCGAGATTGCTCTCGACGTAAGAGAGGATGTTCTGGAAAAGAGAGAGCTCATCGCCTCCGGAGCGCTTATGTTCGTCGTCGTAGATGATCCTGTTGATGGTAAGGATGAGGTCGCACAGGCACAGGTGCCTTGCTGCGTCGCTTCCGTATCTGTCGGATGAGATCTCCTCGAGAAGGCGCAGAAACCTTGACTCGACAAGGTGGAAATCGGCAGGGGCGAGGTGGTAAATGTACTTATGAAAAGCCTCGGCCTTCTGAATCAGGTACATGTAGTCCACAGATTCCTCAAGGAGCGAGTTGCAGCAGCTTTTGCTTATCCAGAAGACAAACCTTCTGTAGGTCTTATCCGGGTCGTTCATGATCGCGTGGTGTGACGTGCCGGGCGGGACTATCATCAGGTCTCCGGGGGACATCTTGTGGCGCTCCGTCTTGTCTTTGCCCGAAAAAATCTCCATAGTAATATCACCCTCGATAAAGAGATAGCACTCGTAGTAGTCGTGGGCGTGGGGACTTAAGGTACGAAAGTTCCTGTCGGAGTAGTAAAAGACCTCAAAGTCCGATGACAGCATGTATTGTCTTGTGTTGAAGGATGATCTCAGTTTGTTTTTCATGGTTACAGTTTACAATACTATTTTGAGATGCACAACAATTTTTGCAAAGTTGGAAACAAGTTATTCTATTCAAAAAAAATCCGAAAAAAAGTAATCTTATTTCATCAAATGAAACACAACATTTTGGAGGTAATGTTCTATGGAAATGACACTTCGCTGGTATGGCAAAGAATTCGATACTGTAAAGCTCTGGCAGATCAGACAGATCCCCGGGGTACACGGAGTTATCACCACACTCTACAACAAGCAGGCAGGTGAGCTTTGGGAGCAGGAGGAGATACAGGCTCTTAAAAAGGACGTTGAGTCAGAGGGACTTAAGATTGCAGGAATAGAGTCAGTCAATGTCTCAGATGCGATCAAGGCTGCAACCGCTGACAGGGATGAGCATATTGACAACTACATCAAGACACTGGAGAACCTCGGCAAAGAGGATATTCACATGGTATGCTACAACTTCATGCCTGTGTTTGACTGGACAAGAACAGAACTTGCCAGAAAGAGAGAGGACGGATCAACCGTACTTGCCTACACGCAGGAGGCTGTTGACGCTATTAATCCTGAGAAGATGTTTGAATCGATCTCCGGTGAGATGAACGGCACAGTGATGCCTGGCTGGGAGCCTGAGAGAATGGCCCGAGTAAAAGAGCTCTTTGAGCTTTACAAGGGAATAGACGAGGACAAGCTCTTTGAAAACATTGTATATTTCCTTAAGGCTATCATGCCTGTATGCAACAAGTATGACATAAAGATGGCGATACATCCCGATGATCCCGCGTGGTCAGTATTTGGTCTTCCAAGGATCATCAACAATGAAAAGAATATCCTTAAACTCATGAAGGCTGTGGACGATGTTCACAACGGAGTGACCTTCTGCTCAGGCTCCTACGGAACAAGTCTTGAGAATGACCTGCCTCACATGATCAGGGCTCTTGAGGGAAGGATCCACTTTGCACATGTAAGGAACCTCAAGTTTATCTCTCCAACCAACTTTGAGGAGGCTGCGCATCTTTCTTCTGACGGAACCTTTGATATGTATGAGATCGTCAAGGCTCTCTACGAGACAGGATTTACAGGACCTATCCGCCCTGACCACGGCAGGATGATCTGGGGAGAGGTTGCAATGCCCGGCTATGGTCTCTATGACAGGGCACTTGGCGCAACTTATATCAACGGACTGTGGGAAGCAATCGAGAAATCGCACCAGAGAGGTGTGTGAGAGTAAACCGCGGAACATATTTTCACAATAATAAAGCAGAGGTGATTTGAAATGAAACTTAATGAAAGCAGTGTATATAGCAATGCTGCCTGGAAGGAGAAAGGATTCTTTGTACCTTCCTACGACAGAAATAAGATGATAGAGGAAACCAAAGCAAACCCTGAGTGGGTACACTTCGGTGCGGGCAACATCTTCAGGGCATTCCAGGCAAATCTTGCACAGAGGATGCTTGAGAGCGGGGAGAACACAAAGGGAATTACTGTTGTCGAGGGATTCGACTATGAGATCATCGAAAAGATGTACAGACCTCATGACAATCTTTCTCTCCTGGTTACTCTTAAGGCTGACGGATCTGTTGAGAAATCTGTTATAGCAAGTATTGCGGAATCATGCATTCTCGACTCCGCAAATGCGGCAGAGTTTGACAGACTTAAGGAGATCTTTGCGGCAGATTCGCTTAAACTTGCCACTTTTACCATAACGGAGAAGGGCTACAGCCTTGTAAACGCAGCAGGTGAGACGCTTCCGGCTGTTAAAGAGGACTTCGCAAATGGCCCTGAAGCACCCAAGAGCTATATCGGAAAAGTGTCAGCTCTTTTGTATGCAAGATTTAAGGCCGGCGAGAAGAAGATAGCCATGGTAAGCACAGACAACTGCTCGCATAACGGTGATAAGCTCTACGCCGCTGTACATGCTTTTGCAAAAGAGTGGACAGATAATGGCAAGGCTGATGAAGGATTTCTTGCATATATTGAGGATGAGTCCAGGGTGAGCTTCCCGTGGTCAATGATAGACAAGATCACACCAAGACCTGACGAGTCCGTCAATGAGATCCTCAAAAAGGACGGCGTTGAGGAGCTTGAGCCTGTAGTTACATCAATGAAGACCTACGTTGCTCCCTTCGTAAATGCTGAGGAGAGTGAGTACCTTGTTATAGAGGATAAGTTCCCGAACGGAAGACCTGCGCTCGAGAAGGTTGGAGTTATCTTCACCGACAAAGAGACTGTTGACAAGGTTGAGAGAATGAAGGTCTGCACCTGTCTGAATCCTCTTCACACGGCCCTTGCCGTATACGGCTGTATACTCGGCTATACCAAGATCTCGGATGAGATGAAGGATGAAAACCTTGTAAATCTTGTCAGGAAGATCGGATATACAGAGGGACTTCCTGTAGTTACGGATCCTGGCGTAATTAAGCCGCAGGAGTTTATTGATACTGTAGTCAATGTCAGGATCCCTAATGTGTTCATGCCTGATACACCTCAGAGGATCGCAACTGATACATCTCAGAAACTCGCGATCAGGTTTGGCGAGACGATAAAGGCTTACGAGGCATCTGACAGTCTCAACGTGCACGATCTTAAGTTCATTCCGTTGGTTCACGCAGGATGGCTCCGCTACCTGATGGGCGTTGATGATGCGGGCAAAGAGTTCGAACTCAGTTCTGATCCGCTTCTCGAAAAGGCGAGAGGTTTTGTTGCAGATATTAAACTAGGAGAGAGTGACGCAGATAAGATAAAGGCAGCGGTTCTTCCTCTTCTCAAAGATGCGTCTGTTTTCGGAGTTGACCTTGAGAAAGTGGGACTGTCTGATTTGGTGATAGGATACTTTGCAGAACTTGTTGCAGGTGAAGGCGCTGTAAGGAAGACGCTTGAGAAGTACTGCAGCTAACAACATAGCAATTTTCAGCATTAAAAAAGCAGAAGCGATGTGCTCCTGCTTTTTTGGCGTATTTTGATTTACAGCTTGGCTTTTGAGTCCTGCCAAAGGCCTGCTTTTTTGATCACGAAGATCGCACATACCATAAGGGCTATTGATATAGGAAGGCATACAAACCAGTTTCTTACGATGCCTGCCAGAAGATACGCAACGACAGAGACTGCAGCAGCGGTTATAGCATAAGGAAGCTGTGTTGAAACATGGTTGATATGCTTGCACTGTGCACCTGCACTTGCCATGATCGTGGTATCGGAAATCGGTGAGCAGTGGTCACCGCAAACAGCTCCTGCCATGCAGGCAGAGATGGCGATTATCATGAGTTCGTTGTTCATGTCGGAAGCAAATACGTTTACAACGATCGGGATAAGGATTCCGAACGTTCCCCAGGAAGTACCTGTCGCAAATGCAAGGAAAGCACCAACAAGGAAAACGAAGGCGGGAAGAAGTCCCATAAGTGCCCTGTTATCAGCTATGTTTGCTACAAGACCTGCAACAAAACCTGCTGCTCCGAGGGAGTCTGTCATGCTCTTAAGTGTCCAGGCAAAGGTCAGGATAAGTATTGCAGGCACCATGCTCTTAAAACCTTCAGGTATTGCGTTCATGCATTCATTAAAGCTGAGTACTCTCGTTGCAAGGTAGAAAATGATAGTGATAACAAGAGCAACAACAGAGCCGTAAACAAGACCGACTGAGGCATCAGAACCTGAGAAGGCATCCACAAAGCCTGTACCTTCAAAGAAACCGCCTGTATAGATCATACCTATTATGCAGCAGACGATGAGCGTCACTATAGGAAGAACCAGGTGAATGACTTTACCTTTCTGAGAAACAGGCGGATGAGGCTGATCGCCGGCACCCGTAGGGCTTGTCTTTGAGAGATAGCTTGTGTCGTTACTTGCAGATTCTCCGTTTGCCCTGGCACTTAGTTCAGCCAGTCTCATTGGACCGTAGTCGAAGTCCAGGAATGTGAGTGTGAGCATCATTGCAATTGTCAAAAGAGCGTAGAAGTTATATGGAATAGCTCTCACAAAGAGTGTAAGACCGTTTGCTCCGTCAACAAAGCCTGTCACAGCGGCAGCCCAGGATGAGATAGGTGCGATGATACAAACAGGAGCAGCAGTTGCATCGATAAGGTAAGCAAGCTTTTCTCTTGAGATACGGTGCTTGTCTGTAAGGGGCTGCATTACGGAGCCTACTGTAAGACAGTTGAAATAGTCATCGATAAAGATGAGAACACCAAGAGCAATGGTTGCGAGCTGGGCTCCGACCTTTGTCTTTACATGGGACACAGCCCACTTTCCAAAGGCGGCTGATCCTCCCGCTCTGTTCATCAGCATGACCATGCTGCCCAGGATTACAAGGAAAATGAGAATGCCCACATTCCATGAATCCGAGAGCTGAGCTATCATGCCGTCAACGAAGACATGCTGGATCGTCCCGGTAAAACTGAATCCTGAGTAGAGTAAGCCTCCCACGAGAATGCCTATGAAAAGAGATGAGTAAACCTCTTTTGTAATAAGCGCCAGCGCTATCGCGATGATAGGTGGGAGAAGCGACCAAAAGGTATCAACAAACATAAATAAACCTCCTCAACTTTTTTTCTTTAAAAAATTATACTGTTAAAGTTTGCCGCAGTAAAGCGAAAAAGTTTTACTTTCTTGAATTTATTGATGTTTAAATGTAAAATAAACTAGATGTATTAAGAAAAAGTTGTCCTATGGAGTCCGCAACAAGCGGCATCCCGCAGGATCATAGTTGGAGGAGAAAATGATGAAAATATGTCCTAATTGTGGAAATTCCGTTTCTGATGATGCAACATTTTGCAATAACTGTGGCGCATCTCTCAGCGATGTAAAGCCTCAGGCTGATCAGACGCAGGGGCAGCCGGCAGGAGCACCGTTGCAGCAGACACCTGTGGCACCACAGGTTATGCAGCAGGGAGCGTTTAACCAGGCACAGGGTCAGGGCGTTATGCCTCAGCCATATGTGGCTTATGACCCCAAGGATCACACCTCAGAGTTTGACCCCAAGGATATTGCCGATAATAAGATATTTGCTGTGGTACCTTATCTTTTTTCATTTGTTGTTGGTATCATCGCAGGAATCTATGTAAGCGAGTCACAGTTTCTGAAGTTCCATATCAAGAATGCTTTAAGGCTTGATATCGCCTCTGTTCTCGTAGCACTTTTGTTCATAATCCCGGTCCTTGGATGGATCGCCGGAGGTATCCTGGTTGCGATACTCTTTGTTGTCAAGATAATAGCAATTGTGCAGGCATTTAGCGGCAAGGCCAAGGAGCTGCCCATTATAAGCTCAATCGGATTTTTGAAGTAATTACTGCGGATACACAATTAAATAGCATTTATGGAAAAAGGACGTGCAACAATTCAGATTGATTTGTTGCACGTCTTTTTTGATGCCTATAAGCTAATGCAAAAAAATATAAATTTTCTATAAAGAGTAAAAAGTTGGTCCATGTATGCAATGTTAATATTTATACATCAGAGAAATACAAATCAGGAGGTGATTATTACGGAAATCCTGGCACTTAAAAATATCACAAAAGATTATCCCGGTGTAAAAGCGCTCGATGACGTATCCATATCTTTTGAAAAGGGAGAGGTTCATGCTCTTGTCGGGGAGAATGGAGCTGGTAAATCCACTTTTATAAAGACCATCTCAGGCGCAATATCTCCTTCTTCCGGAAAGATTGTATGGGAAGGAAAGGAATATGACCACCTTGAGCCGGCACAGGCTATAGATCTTGGAATATCCGTCGTTTATCAGGAGATGATTCAGCTTGAAGCCAGAACAATAGCAGATAACATCTTTGCAGGCGCCAAGGACGGACCTGTTGTGGATGACAAGGTGCGCTATGAAAAGACAAGAAAGCTGCTTGAGAGATTTGATTCAAATCTTGATCCTGGGACTCTTATAAGAGAACTATCCATGGCAAACAGACAGATAGTTGAGCTTGCAAAGGCCATAGCCAAGAATGCAAAACTCATCATCATGGATGAGCCGACAGCGTCTATCACTGTTGCAGAGCAAAAGAATCTCTACAGACTTGTAAAGCAGCTAAAGAACGAAGGCGTGACTATTATCTACATATCACACAGACTGGAAGAGCTGTTTGAGATCTGTGACAGAGTTTCGGTACTTCGCGATGGCAAATATGTGACCACCATCGGAATAGAGGAGACAAGCAAGGACGATCTCATAAAGTACATGGTGGGACGTGAACTCTCCGAGACCTATCCGCACAAGGAGCCGTGCTCAGATGAAGTGGTGTTTGAAGTCGAGCATCTTTCGGGAAATGGCGTAAACGACATAAGCTTCAGTTTAAAAAGAGGTGAGATCCTTGGATTTGCAGGACTTGTCGGAGCCGGCAGGACAGAGCTTATGCAGGTTATCTACGGAGCGGCCCCAAAGGAATCGGGAACGATCAGAAAGTATGGAGTTGAGATAAATCCAAGATCGCCCAAAGAAGCTATGAATGAGGGAATCGGACTGATTCCGGAGGATAGAAAGTATCAGGGGTGTTTCCTCGACAAGACAATAAAATGGAATATTTCCATATCCAACTTAAAGACACTCAGCAGAAACGGCCTGATGAATTCCACAAAGGAAAAAGAGGTTGCAAACAGCTACAGAGAGAAGATGAGGATCAAGGCTCCGACTATAAACTACCTTGTTGGCGGTCTCTCCGGAGGTAATCAGCAGAAGGTTGTAATAGCCAAGGTTCTTGCTGCCAATCCTGACATTCTGATCTTCGATGAGCCCACAAGAGGCATTGATGTCGGCGCAAGACATGAGATATACACTCTCATGAATGAACTTACGGCAGTTGGTAAGAGCATTATCATGGTTTCCTCTGACATGGAGGAACTCCTGGGAATGAGCGAGAGGATAATAGTTATTCACGAGGGCAGATTTGCCGGTGAAGTCCTCAAGGAGGATTTTAACCAGGAAACAATATTAAAGAAAGCATCTGGACTATAAGGAGAAATAAAATGACTAAGAATAAATCAATTGGCCGCATCATATCAGACTGGTCGATGGTAATTTTGCTGCTGGTGCTGATCATATTTTTCAGCGTAATGTCACCGGCATTTCTTACACCACTTAATATCACAAACATTCTTGTGCAGAATGTGCACGTAGTTGTATGCAGTACAGCGGTATTCATAATCATGGTAAGCGGAGGGTGTGACCTCTCGATCGGATATCAGATGTCAGTCGCAGCAGTTCTTTGTACCAAGCTTCTCTCTGAAGGAGTTGTGTCTGTACCGGTTGCAGTACTTCTTGCTATTGTTATGTGCTCACTACTTGGAAGCTTTAACGGACTTATGACTCTGAAGCTTAAGAGCAACGCCATGATCGTCACACTTGGTACAATGGCAATCTTCCAGGGCATTTCATTCCTTATTTCAGGATCGAAGACCTACCACAATCTTCCCAAGAGTTTTATGTATCTCGGACAGGGCAAGATAGGAGCGCTTCCGATCAATGTACTTATCGCAGCTGTCATAGTTGCCATTGCAATCTTTGTCCTCACAAAAACAACAGTCGGAAGGGATGTATATGCAGCCGGTGACAACCCGGAAGCAGCAAGACTTGCAGGTCTTAATGTCGGAAAAATAAAAGTTCTTGCCTTTACTGTTGCAGGTGTTCTTGTAGGTATTTCCGCAGTACTTCTTGCATCACGTTCAGGATCAGCTGATTCCAGCACAGGTGTCGGAATCGAATTTACAGGCATCACAGCCTGTGTTCTTTCAGGAGTTGCTCTTAAGGGCGGCGAAGGAACTCTTTGGAAGGCAATTGTTGCAGTATATGTTCTTGGTGTTCTCGCAAACGGTATGCAGCTTATTAACCTCGGTACATATCCACAGTACATCGCGAAGGGATTTATAATGCTGTTCTCACTTTACCTCAGCAACAGAGAGCAGAAGAGTGTATAAGAATCAAAAATATAAGGGAGATTATTTTAAAGGAGGATTTAGAAAATGAAAAAGAAACTTTTATCAATGGTAATGGCGCTGGCTACAGCTGCGACTATCCTTGCGGGATGCGGAAATGCATCTCCTGCACCTGAGACAACAACTGCAGAGACCAAGACAGAAGAGAGCGCATCAGCTCAGGAGACTGTTGCCGAGCAGGCAGCAGAGGTTGAGCAGCAGGTTGCTGCTACAACGGAAGGAAGAAAAGTCGGCTTCGTAACCTTTGGTCTTGGGGGAGACTTTTTCCAGATGCTCGCTGACGAGTATGTGAAGGTATTTACAGAGGCCGGATGGGATGCGCAGTACGCTGATGGTCAGTTCAACCCGACAACACAGATCGAGGCCTGCGAAAACTACATCGCAATGGGCGTGGACGTACTTTTCTGCTGGTCTGTAGCACCGGAAGCTATGGACGGCGTGGTTGCAGAGTGCAAAGATAAGGGCATCAAGTTTATCGCATTTGTTGCACCTACAAGCGAGTATGACGCTGTTATGATATCTGACGATGCAGAACTTGCTGATTATGCCTGCAAGCTTGCTGCAAAGTGGATCGACAAGGCCTATGCCGATGCAGAGGACCACTCTGTTCCTGTAGTAGTTCTTTCCTGCAGAACAGCAGACACAGGTGTTGTCCAGGCTGACGAGCTCGACAAGATCGAGAACTTCTCAACAAAGGCCAAGTTCGTAAAGGAGATTGAGTGTCAGGATGAGACTGTTGACGATGGAATGAAGGCTCTTGAGAACCTCTATGCAACAGATCAGTCTGTAAAGGTATTCCTCACAGCACATTCTGCAATTGCTACAGGTGCCAACAACTATCTCACAGGTCTTAGCTCACCGGTTCAGGACTACAAGGATATGGCTATCTTTGCTATCAACGGTGACAACGCAATGGGCGAGCTTATCAAGACATCTGCAAATGACGAGTGCCCTCTGCGCGGAATGGTTATGACAGGATCAGTTAATGATACAGCTTCCGAGATGCTCTACGTCTGCAACGGAATCATGGACGGATCTCTTCAGAGCGGTCATGTTCAGAAGGCCGGAACACTGTTCGTTGATGCCGACACTGTTGATGAATACCTCTCAACCGGTACCGTAAAGTCTGTTACAAACGCTGATTTTGATTGATGAAATAAGTCAAGGGGACGGTTTTAAGTCAAGGGGACGGTTCTTCTGACTGCTTTTTAAGCAGTCAGAAGAACCGTCCCCTTGACTTAAAACCGTCCCCTTGACTTCTGATATAATAACCATGAAAATAATATTAATGAATTTATAGGGTGATTGTGCATGGATAATTTTAATCAGTTTAAGGTTAGTTTATACAGAGATTTATATAAGGAGTCGCATCTTCACAGTGAGGTGGAGCTGTTATACGTGGTGGAGGGAACACTGGGTGTCAGGATCAAGGACAAGCTCTTTTCACTTAAAAGAGATGATGTGATCGTTATAAATTCCAGCGTCCAGCATTCTATTGAGTCGTCGGAGAAATCGATAGTATGCTCCATAAAATTTGACTACAGGATATTTGTTCACGTTATCAGGAAGCCCAACAGCGTCTTTGTATGTAACAGCGCCTTAAATCCGGGAAGATCTTATCATGAGATCATCAGACAGTGCCGGGAAATCATTTATCATGAGGTGAGCGGTTATGGAAAGAGCGAAACACTTAAGTACAGCATGCTATACCGTCTGTTGAATGAGCTTGTTGAGAATTTCATGGTGGATGACACCTATAGCGAGATCTCCGAAAACTATGATGCGGATGAGAAACTGCAGGCTATCATACATTATGTTCATACCAATTATCAGGAGGGGATAAGTCTTTCAGACCTTGCGAAGCAGATGTATACGTCTACATCTACTCTTTCAAGGCTCTTTAAAAAGCAGACAGGAACCTACTTTGCGGAGTATGTGAACCAGATCCGTACCAGATACGCGGTGGATGAGCTTCTTTATACGGAAAAGAACATGACCAGGATAGCCATGGACTGCGGTTTTTCCAATGCTTCAGCCTTTACCAAGGTGTTCAGGGAGAACTATAATATGTCTCCCACTGAGTACAGACAGAAGATGAAGGCGATGGAAGTAGCTGAAACCGCTGTGGATGAGAGTATAAAAAAGGAGATTGAGAGCAGGTACAAAACTGATTACAACAGGCCTGAGATCGCTGATTCGGATACGGCTCTTATTGATGTCAGAAGTGGCAAAGACATAAACAGGTGCTGGAATCAGATAATAAATGTCGGATTCATACACGATATCCTCAATGCCAACAACCAGTACCATATCACATATCTTCGCAGAGAGCTCGGCTTTAAATACGCACGTATATGGATGCTCTTTAACAATAAGACACTGGTATCTGACGGCAAATCAGTCGGGGATTACAACTTTGACCTTATCTACAAGGCGCTTGACTTTCTTGTGACCAACGGTGTTGTACCGTGGCTGGATTTCTCCACAAGGCCCTATACAAATATCAGGAACACCGGTGAAGCCGTGTGGGTTGAAGACATAAGGATACAGTTCAGGGACAAGAAGGTCTGGGAGGATCTCTACAGGCAGTTCATCAAGGGACTGGTCAGAAGATATGGGATCAAAGAGCTCTCTGAATGGGTGTTTGAGCTGGGCCCCGAGGACTTCCATGTGAACAATGACTCAATCTACCTTGAGGATGGCAGTGATTTTGCGGATGTCTTTGAGTTTATACAAAGTATTGTCAAAAAGAATATCCCTGATGCAAGAATGGGATACTCAGCAGGTGCCGGATTCCAGAATCCGGATGCTCTCCTTCCGGTGATAAAGAAGCTATCAGAAGCAGACACTCCACCTGATTTTGTTTCTTTTATACTGTTTCCTTACAAAAGTGTGAAGATTGACTCTGAGAGTGGCTCTGTGATGAAACGTGTCAGGACCAAAGAGAATAAGTTTGAGGGACATCAGCTGGAGAAGATATATGAACTGATGGAGGATGTCGGATTTGGAAAGGACAAGGTCGTGATAGCAGAGTGGAACCTCACGGTTTCAAACTGCAACTTTATCAACGACAGCAACTTCAGAGGATGCGTCTTTGCTGCGACAATGTCTATCGTGGTTGAAGATATCAAAGAATTCGGACTTTGGATCTGCTCTGACTGGCAGTGCACCTCGTTTTCATCGCGAAACCTCATAAACGGCGGCGGTGGTCTTCTGACGAAGGATACCATCAGAAAGCCAATTTATTATGCCGTCAGGATGCTCAACCACCTTGGCAGTCAGATGATCGCAAAGGGTGAGAATTTTATTGCGACCAGGCTCTCAGATGATGAATACTCTATCCTGTGCTTTAACCCTGTGGTGTTCAATCCAAGTTATTTCATAAAGGCAGAGGATCAGGCAAACGTTGAGGAGGTCCATAGTTTCTTTGATTATGAGCACAATAAACGACTTACTCTTAAACTTGAGGGTGTAGGCACCAATTGCTGGTACTACGTCAAAAAGCAGACCGTCAACAGAGAGCACGGATCAATTATTGATGAGTGGGCCAAATTTGACAATGCATCAGACCTTGAAAGAAATGATGTCAAATATTTGCAGGAGCTGTGCGTGCCGGGAATGACAAGGACAAAGCAGCAGTCGCAGGGCAATGTCCTTACTTTGGAAGTGAATCTTGAGGCGGAGGAATTCTGCCTTATACATGTGTTCCCCCAGTACTGAGCCTGTGTGCAACAATTCTTTGCAAATGGTTGCATCATGCAGGCAAACATAATTATTCTTTGCAATAAGTTACAAAATATTGAAAAGCTATAAAAAGATGATAATAAGAAATCCCGTTATATTTTACTTAGTAAAGGAAATATAGCGGGATTTTTATTATATAAAGATACACAGGAGGACTATTTATGAAACTGGGACTAATTACTGCTATCTGCGATCAGATGTCTTTTGAGGAAGTTGTTGACTTTGCATCAAAAGAGGGACTGGAGTGCCTCGAGGTTGCGTGCTGGCCTGTAGAGAAAGCTACAAGGCGCTATGCCGGAGTAAGTCATATCGATGTTGCTAACCTTACAAAAGAAAAGGCTGATGAGATCAACGCTCTTCTTGCAGAGAAAAATGTTGAGATCTCTTCACTTGCATATTACCCGAACCCTCTTGATCCTGATCTTGAAAAGAGACAGAGGTACATTGATCATATCTACAAGCTGATCGATGCATCCGCACTTCTTGGAGTAAACATGATCACAACCTTTGTTGGAAGGGATTCTAAAAAGAATGTGGCAGAAAACCTTGAGCTTGTAAAAGAAGTATGGCCTCCTATCGTGAAATATGCAGAGGACAAGGGCGTTAAGATCGGAATAGAGAACTGCCCGATGCTCTTTTCCAATGATGAGTGGCCGGGCGGACAGAACATCATGACGACACCTGCAAACTGGAGAAAGGTCTTTGAGATAATTGACAGTCCGAATTTTGGTATCAATTATGACCCATCACACTTTGTCTGGCAGCAGATTGATTACATCCGTCCACTATATGAGTTTAAGGACAAGATATTCCACGTTCACTACAAGGACATCAAGGTATATCAGGACAAGCTCGCGGATGTCGGCATAATGGCAACTCCTCTTGAGTTCATGTCGCCAAAGATCCCCGGGCTCGGAGATGTGGACTGGGGCAAATATGTATCAGCACTTACTGATATAGGATATGACGGATATACCTGCATTGAGGTTGAGGACAAGGCATTTGAGGGTAGCCAGGAGAGAGCACTGGATGCTGTGCGTCTTAGTATAAGGTATCTTAGGAACTTCGTAATTTAAGGAAGCACTGTCAGGAGCAGCGCTTTACTGAATATATCAGAGAAAGGAAATAGAAATGGAAACAATAAGAATCGGTATCATAGGCCATGGGTTTATGGGACATGAGCATGAAACCATGCTCACACGTCTGGATGGTTATAAGGTAGTCGGTATTTCAGATATCGACAAGAAGCAGCTTGAGGACGTTAAGGAAGGCATAAAGAGATATGAGAGCAACGAGGAGATGTTTGAAGATCCGGAGGTTGACGTAGTTCTAATTGCTGCCAACAACAACCAGCATCATGATCTGGTCATTCAGGCTGCAAGAGCAGGAAAGGACATAATCTGCGAGAAGCCTGTTGCCATGAACCTCGAGGAACTCGATGACATGGTAAAGGTTGTTGATGAGTGTGGCGTCAACTTCACGGTTCATCACCAGAGAAGATATGATCTTGACTTCAGGACAATGAAGAATGTATACGACAGTGAGACTCTTGGTGATGTTTATTCTATAAAGAGCAGTCTCTACGGCTTTAACGGGAACATGCACGACTGGCACGTCTATGTGGCAGAGGGCGGCGGAATGCTCTTTGACTGGGGAGTTCATCTCCTTGACCAGATGCTCTTTATGATGCCTGGGGCAAAGATCAAATCGGTATTTGCCGATGTAAGAAATGTAATTAACTTTGAGGTTGACGACTACTTCAAGATCCTTATGAAATTTGACAACGGAATAATGGCAGAAGTAGAACTTGGAACATACTTTTTGACTGACAAGATGCAGGACAAGTGGTTTGAGCGCCACTGGATAATGGGCGGCAATAAGGGAACGGCTTATCTTGACGGCTTTGATCCACAGGGTAAGATAGTGCGCACAGACGGACTTTTGAAGAATGTCGGAGGCCAGCGCACAATGACAGCCGCAGGTCCTACAAGATCCTTCGGACCGCCGCCTGAAGGCAAGCTTATTACAGAGGAGCTTCCCCTTGCTGATACCAGGCATGAGGACTATTTTATCAACTATCAGAGGGCCTATGACGGACAGGAGGACTTCCTTGTAAAGATACCTGAGACCAGGAGAGTTCTGGCTCTTATGGAAGCAGCAAGAGAGTCTGCAAGGACAGGAAGATCAGTAGATTTTGAATAAAAGAAGGAGCGATAAGCCGGTTATGGAAAAGAAAAAAGTACTTGGAATATCTTTTGGAAGAAAAATGAGCAACTGTGATGTTATGGTCAAGCAGGCTCTCATGGAATGTGAGAGACAGGGCTGCGATGTGGCATTTATAAGAGCAGATGACCTTGATATCACAAACTGTAACGGATGCATCGCCTGCACTATAGGGATGATGACAGGAAGAGGCAGAGGTTACTGTGTAAGACACGACGATTTCGATATCATTGATGAGGCTGTGATGCAGTCGGATGCAGTTATCCTTGCATGCCCAACCTATGAGACATCTGTAACAGGCAGATTTAAGACTATCTGCGACAGAATCGGACCCAGCCATGATATCACTTTCAGAAAAGCCAGATACGATGAGGGCAAGGCTGCGGGTGAGCCTGAGGAAAAGCTCCCCGATGCCAGGGCCTTCAAAAAGCGCAGCGCAGCTCTTATATCAGTCGGAGGTGCCATGACAGAGAACTGGATCGCACTTACACTGCCTATGATGTATGAGTTTACTTTCCCCATGGCAATTGATGTCATTGATACAGTTGAGTATTACAAGGCTATGGCAACAGAGAATGTTGCGGGGCATCCGGAGATGATGGCACGCATGACTCAGGTTGGAAAAAACATTGTGGCTTCAATAAACGCTGAGACGGAAGAGGAGAGAATCAAGTACCGCGGCGAGGAAGAGGGAACATGCCCTATCTGCCACACAAGACTTATACAGTTCTCCCATGACAGAAAGACAGCTGACTGCGTAGTATGCGGATCACACGGAACTTTCTCAATCGAGGATGGTAAGTTTGTAATGCACTATACAGAGGAAGAACTGAACAGATCTAGACTTCGCTGGGGCGGCAAGATAGAGCACTCTACAGAGATCAAGACTCAGGCTCAGCCATCCGGGACTATCAAAAACCTCAAGGAATTAAAGCAGCCCTACGCAGACTTTAACCCCGGAGTATGGCCTGTTGATGTGAATGCTTTCGGCAATATAAAGGTAAAGTAAAGGAGACTGCAAGTGAAGAAACAAAAGCTTAATAAGTATTCAAGAAGTGTTTCCATCATCGGTGTGGGATGTACACCGTTCATGTATACGGTAGATAAAGAGGAGACCAACGGTCTTACTGAGGGTGAGCTCTTTGGGTATGCCGCCCTCAAGGCGATGGAGGATGCAGGTGTCAATCCGCAGGATGTTGACTACTATTTTCACGGATGTGCAAGCCCGCTGAATGGTTCAAACTATCTTACTCCCAATGTTCAGATAGCGAACTGGTTTGGCATGAAGGGCAAGGGTTCGATCCATCACTCAGAGGCCTGCTGCACAGGATATCTTGCCATTGAGCAGGCTGTTAACGCAGTGGCTTCCGGCAAATATGACTGTGTTCTCACAGGTGCGGTTGAGTTTGGTGACAGCACTCCGTCTCCTGCAGACAACGTTGAATCACCCAAGCACCCCTACAAGAGAGACAAGATGACCATGGAGAAGTTTTTAAAGACAACTTCATGGCTCTATGACCGCACTTATACCAGGAGCCTTATGGCAGGACAGGAACTTATCTACGATGATGCAGCTGAGTGGTATGTCCGCACAAGAGGTATCTCTGCAGAGGATATGAACAATACACTAAACGCCATGTGTATCAACAACAGAAGAAATGCATCCATGAATCCCCTTGCGATTGAGAGGACAACTTATGAGGAACTTGCCAGGAAGGCAGGTATGACTCTGGATGAGTACATGAACTCACCTTACAATCCCAAGATGGGTGACTTCCTAAGGGCAGGCGGCCTTGAGCTTAAGTGCGACGGCGCTGCTGCGTGCATAGTATGTGCGACAGACAAGATCCCTGAGATCGCAAAGAACTTAAAACATAAGCCCATTGAGGTCCTGGGAATAGGAAGCGCTGCCTGTGAGGCAACTACGCCTCATTTTGAGGTGAGAGCGACAGAGGAAGCTGTTCGTCAGGTATATGACCTTACCGGCCTTTCAGGAGATGATCTCGACCTGTTCTTTGCAAATGACTTTATTATCACTTCGCACCTGGTATCGGCTGAGATAGCCGGATATCTTCCATACGGAGAGGGATGGAAGTACATCTGCGACGGACGTACCGCATGGGATGGTGACAAGCCCATAAACTCAAACGGCGGAAGAACATCCTTTGGTCACGCTCATGCAGCATCGGGACTTGCAGATATGTACGAAGCCTGCAAGCAGATGTGGGGCGAGTGCGGTGAGCGCCAGGTAAAGAAACTTCCAAAGACTACGATGCTTCGCGGCTATGGCGGTGCCCAGAATGTGGCAGCAATCATAGTCAGGACGATGGACTGAGGGAAGGAGGAAAGACCATGGCAATCAAATTGGAAAAAATAGTAGAGAAATTTTATCTTTCCCTCGAGGAAGGGAAAATTATGGGGAGGAAGTGCCCAAAGTGTGGACATGTTGAATTCCCACCGGTATATGCATGTAATGAGTGTGGAAACTATGAGACTGAATGGGTAGAGCTTAGCGGCAAGGCCAAGCTTCATTCAATAGTCCTTCCGGCAGCTCTTTCTACCAAGCCCGAGTACAAGAAGATGGGCAAATTCGCCTACGGCGAGGTTGAGATTGAGGAGGGAACAAGGCTTAATGCAGTTGTTCGCGGTATAAGTAAAAAGAACCGCGACGAGCTGACTGCCAAACTTCCGCTGAATATCCACGCAAGCATCATAGACAGAGATGGCGGATTTAAGACGGTCATATTTGACCTTGATGATGAATATCTTAATAAATAAAGTTAGAGAGGAACTTGAAATGTCCAGAGAAGAAATATTAAGTCAGGTTATTAAAATGGTAGCAATGAGCTACAAGACAGATGAGAAGGAGCTTTCAGAGACAACTTCCTTCAAGGAGGATCTCGGAGGAGCTTCTGTACAGATGGTAGCACTTGTCTCAGAGATTGAAAATGAGCTGGATGTAGCTCTTATGCTCGCAGATGTCAGTGCATGTGATACAATTGCAGACCTCATCGACCTTATTGAAGAGGAAATGTAAACATGAGTGTGATTGAAAAAATCTTTGAAAAGGCGAAGGCAGATCCCCAGAGAGTGGCATTTCCTGAGGCAACCAATGAGAAGATGATGCAGGCTGCATATGAAGCCGGCTTAGATGGCTATATCATCCCCATACTGGTCGGGGATGCAAAAGAGATACGCTCTGTGATTTCAGAGAGGGGATATAAAGAGGAAGTCTTCAGAATAGTTGACATGGAGGACGAGGATCTGATCGCGTCACTTGTCGAAAAGTATACATCGCTTCCCGATACCAGGCTGAAGGAAAAGGCGCTTCGCAGACGTATGCAGGATAAGCTCCAGTTTGCAATGGTGATGCAGGCAGCAGGGGAAGCAGATGTCACCTTTGCGGGAATTGATTACACAACCGGAGATGTGCTTTTGGCAGGACAGATGATTATAGGCTTAAAACCCGGTATAGCAACCGTATCAAGTATAGGACTTTGTGATATTCCAGGCTACAACGGAAGCGAAGGGTCGCTTCTTGCCATCGGAGACAGCGCTGTCTGCACAAATCCTACGGCGGAGCAGCTGGCAAGCATAGCAATATCTGCCTGTGACACTGTAAAGTCGCTTCTTGACTGGGAGCCAAGATGTGCCTGCGTGAGCTACTCTACACTTGGAAGCGGACAGGGAGAGCTGGTCGACAAGGTAACTGAGGCTGTTAGGATCGCAAACGAGCTCCGTCCCGACCTTGCAATAGACGGAGAGTTCCAGCTCGATGCTGCGATAAGTCCTGCTGTAGCTCAGAAGAAGGTTAAGAGGGACAGCAAGGTGGCAGGAAAAGCCAATGTCGTTATCTGGCCCGACCTCAATGTAGGAAATGTGGCTGTCAAGCTGATACAGCAGTTTGGTCACGCCGATGCATACGGTCCTATGCTTCAGGGCTTTAACAAGATTGTTTGTGACTGCTCCAGGGGAGCACCTGTTTCAGAGATCAAGGGAAATATTGTTATAAGCGCTGTGAGAGCAGCAGCTCAGAAATAATTTGCAAAAGAGGGCAGGGTCTTTTCCCTGCCTTTATTAATTCAAGGAGGCTTATATGAAGGAATATAAAGTTTTGACCATAAATCCGGGATCGACATCGACCAAGATAGCTCTTTTTGAGGGTGAGAAATGTCTCTTTTCCAAAAATGTCGCCCATGACGCAGCGGAGCTTGCAAAGTATGAGAGCATCAGCGACCAGCTCCCCTACAGGAGAAATATGATCCTGCAGCTGCTTGATGAGGCAGATATAACAATCAGTGACGTCGATGTCTTTGTAGGAAGAGGAGGCGGACTCTTTTCAATGGAGGGAGGTACCTATGATGTGGATGACCTTCTACTTGAGCATGCACGGACCATGGCAAACGGCGTGATCCACCCTGCAGCTCTGGGACCGCAGCTTGCCCATGAATTTGCTGACAGGGTCGGTGCAAAGGCAATGGTCGTAAATCCGCCGGATGTTGATGAGTACCAGGACCTTGCCAGGATGACTGGGATAAAGGGTGTATACCGTACTGCGCACCTTCACTCATTAAACCTGAAGGAGACAGCAATCCGCCACAGCAAGAATGTCCTCCACAAAAGATACGAGGACGTCAATTACATCGTATGTCATATAGGCGGAGGAATATCTGTTTCTGCTCACAGAAGGGGCAGGATGGTGGACGGCTTCGACATTGTTGGAGGCGAGGGGGCCATGGCGCCCACCCGCTGCGGTAGTATATCCGTGGGTAATCTCCTGAATTATATGAAAGAAAATGATCTGTCGCTTTCTGATGTAAAACCTCTTCTGACCAAATCCGGAGGTTTTGTGAGCCATCTTGGGATATCTGATGCGATAGAGCTTAATAACAGAGCGGACGAGGGCGACGAGTATGCGAAGATGGTGTGGAACACGATGATCTATCAGATAGAGAAGTGCATCGGTTCCATGGCGGCAGTCCTTCATGGAGAGGTTGACGGGATCCTTCTCGGAGGTGGAATGGTACACAACGAGGATCTGGTAAAGCAGATAACGGATACCTGCTCATTCATCGCACCTGTAACTGCTTACCCCGGGGAATTTGAGATGGAGGCTATGGCAGCCGGGGCAATAAGGGTCCTTGATGGTGAGGAGAGCCTTAAGAAATACACAGGAAAGCCCAGCTTCACCAGGTTTGAGTGGGACAAATAAGGGGGATGCAATGAGTGAAAAGACGCTTAACAAACTGACACTGGCTTTGGGGATTGCTCTTCTTCCGCCCATATGGGCAGTGCTCTCGCCCTTCATCGGAGTGACTACAGGAGCTGTTGCACTCATCTGTGCCGGAGTATACGTCGCAAACGGGAATAAAGCCTGTGATGCACTCAAGATATCAATAGGATTTCTCTTGGGTGATGCTTGGGCAGTGATAGCAATTGCGGTTATGGAAAAGATGCAACTTAATCCGGATCTTGAGCTATACCTGACACTTTTTGTCATGGGCGGACTGGCTGTTCTTATCGGGGAGAACATCCCAAAATTCATTTTTACGCCTGCGTGGCTCTGCGGCTGGGCAATAGGGCTTACAATAATGGGACCGATGTCACTTACTGAAATTGGAAGCCTGCCTGTTCAGATCGCGGTGGCAATGATCGCGGGAGTTGTGTATGTGGGAATAGGTGTTGATGCATTTCAGAAGATGCTTATGAGGATATTAAAGAGGTAAAAAATGTGAGCTGAGTGATGCATCGACAGATGATGAACGTACAAAAGCCCGGAATATTTACTTATAAATGAGAGTGAGAAGAAATATGAATTTGACAAAAAGAAGGTGGCTTGTGCTTGTCGCAAGCTGCCTAATCAATTTATGCATAGGCGCGCTCTATGCCTGGAGCGTATTTGTATCGCCGATGGCAGCACATATATCACAGGTAAGGGAGGCGAATGGATTTGGCGCAGTTACAGCTAGCGACCTGTCGATTGTCTTTTCCATAGCAAACATGCTTGGCCCTGTCACAATGATTTTTGGAGGTAAACTTGTGCGGACCATAGGCCCGAGACTCGTCATTATGATAGGCGGCGTGTGGTTCGGGATAGGTATGCTTATCTGCGGATTTGCATCCTCAGTCCCGGTCCTGATATTAGGATTTGGCATCTGCTGCGGGCTTGCTGTGGGTATGGCATACGGATGCACCGTCAGCAACTGCGTTAAGTTTTTTCCTGACAGAAGAGGCCTCGTGGGTGGCATAGCGACGGCCTCCTATGGCCTTAGCAGCGTGATAGTGCCGATCATTGCCAACGCCATTATGGAAAGGACGGATGTATCTGCTGCATTCAGGATACTTGGAATTGCAATCGTTGTTATCGTGCTTGCTGCATCAATCTTTGTCCTGCCCTGTCCTGATGGTTTTGCACCGGAAGGCTATGTCGTAAGAGCTGCAGATAAGAACTCTTCAGGCAGGGATTATACCTGGAAGGAGATGCTATCTACAGGGCATTTTTATGTGATGATTGTCCTTATGTGCTGCGGGGCATTCATGGGCATGATGATAATCTCCCAGGCATCTCCCATAGCACAGAATCAGATCGCAATGGACGCTGCCGGAGCAGCTGTGGCAGTTTCGGCGCTTGCACTTTTCAATACAGGAGGAAGGATTATAGGAGGATTCATTTCAGACCTTATCGGTCAGATAAATACCCTGCTGGCTCTCCTGGCATTTGCAGTAGCAGGTCTTTTCATGCTGATCCTGGCAGGTGAGGGGAGCATGGCAACATTCTATCTCGGGATCTGCATTGTAGGTATCTGTTTTGGCGGATTCATGGGAATATATCCGGGATTTACCAATCAGAAATTCGGTGCAAAGTACTCGAGCGTAAACTACGGCATCATGTTCATCGGCTTTGCCTTTTCCGGCTTTTTTGCACCCATAACAATTGGGAAAATCTATGGAGTAACTAATGGATACATTCCGGCATATTTCGTTGCGATCGCTCTTTCGCTTCTTGGAATTGCTCTCACCTTTGTCTATAGGAAAATGAATAGGAAAACTGTTGCAATGAAATAAGGAGATTTGTTGCACTCGTTTTTGTAAGACTCATTATTCTGCAATTTATTAATGAAAATATCAAAACTATTAAAAAGAATATGAGGTTTGTTTTTCCTAAAATATTCATAGTAAAAGTTTATTCGATGAGTTGCCCGACAAAAGTGCGTCTGCCGGGTGGTCATAAGTTTCTTAAAGGAGTTGTATTATGGCAACAGTCAATTTGATAATTGATGGCAAGTCTATTGTGGCAGATGAGTCCAGGACTGTTCTTGAGGCAGCGCTGGACAATGGTATCTACATTCCACATCTTTGCCATCACGGCGATCTTCATCCAAACGGAGGGTGCCGTCTGTGCGTTGTGAAGCAGGACGGAGTGGATGGCGTGATCACATCATGTTCTACCAAGGTTAAAGAGGGCATGGTCATAAGTACCAGGGATGAGATGGCAGAGAAGGTAAGAAAGCTCTCTGTTGAGCTCATGTTCAGGACCCACCCTGATGAGTGTGTCGGGTGCCCCAAATACGGAAAATGTCAGCTTGCATCTATCTCGCAGTATGTGGGAGATGCAGGAAGGGAGTTTCGCAGTCAGAAGCTTCCTCTTATAGAAAACGAAGAGAATCCTCTCATGCTGCATGAGATGTACAGATGCATCCTCTGCGGAAGGTGCGTACGCGCCTGCTCAGAGCTAAGGGGCGTGGGGGCGCTTAAGTTTGAGAAGGTTGACGGAAGGATGAAGGTGGTCATAAATGGTGGCAGCCTTGCAGAAGCCGGATGTCAGTTCTGCGGAGCCTGCGTTGAAGTATGTCCTACTGGCTCGATACGCGACAAGCTGGGTGTATTCAAGGATGACCCGGGACTTAGCCGTGAGATGACCCTGGTTCCCTGCTCTGAAGGATGTCCTGCTCATATCAACGTTCCCAAGTACATAAGGTTTATTAAGGAAGGCAACTTTGCAGCAGCTGCTGCAACGGTTCGTGAGAAGGCACCTATTCCTGAGGTGCTCGGGTACATCTGCGTTCATTCATGCGAACTTCAGTGTAAAAGAAATCATCTCGACGGACCTCTTTCCATAAGAAATCTTAAGAGGTTTGCAGCAAGCCAGGACGATGGAAGCTGGAAGGATAAGTCTTTTAAGAAGCAGGCAACAGGAAGGAAGGTTGCTGTCATCGGATCAGGACCTGCAGGACTTACGGCGGGGTATTACCTCAAAAAGCTTGGTCATGAAGTAACCATTTTTGAGAAGCTGCCACAGCCCGGCGGACAGATGAGATATGGTATTCCTTCATACAGACTGCCCAGAGAGGTTCTTGATAAAGAGATAAAAGAGATAGAGGCAGTAGGAGTTGAGATAAAGTGCGGCAGCGAAGTTAAGTCTGTAAAAGAGCTTAAAGAGCAGGGATATGATGCAGTATTTGTATCTGTCGGAACGCATGCAGGAAACAGGCTCCCTCTTCCGGGAAATGACCTGCCGGGTGTTTATCTCAACGCAGATTTCCTTCGCTCTGTAAATCTTGGACAGCCACTTCCTGTTGGAGAGAATGTCGTTGTTCTTGGCGGTGGAAACGTAGCTATCGACTGCGCTGAGTCGGCACTTCGCCTTGGAGCTAAGCATGTGGTCATGACATGTCTTGAGGCGCCCGATAAGATGACTGCTTCTGACGAAGAAGTCACATGGGCAAAGGAAGATGGGATCATTGTTGAGAATTCACGCACCTTTGATGCCATCGAGTCAGAAAATGGAAAGATCACGGGACTTACCGTTACCGGTATTGAAGGCCTTAAGTTTGGTCCAAAGGGTCCTGAGTTTACACGTATCCCGGATTCCACGGTTACATTCCCGGCAGATACCATTATCTTCGCTGTGGGACAGCACCCGGATATAAGTGAAGAGTTCGGACTTGAACTTGACAGGGGACGCATTGTGATAAATGAAGGACATAGGACATCCCTGCCCGGTGTATATGCAGCAGGTGATGCTGTTACCGGTACGCGTTCTGTAATTGCTGCAATTGCTGAGGCCAGAGAGGCTGTCAGTGAGATAGATATTTACCTCGGCGGGGATGGTAACATCGAGGAGAATCTTGCTCCTGAACAGATTGCAGATCCGTGCATCGGAAGAAATGATGAGCTTACCAAGATTCACAGATCTGAACCCGATGTTACAGATGCTCAGACTAGAAAATCAAACTTTAAGCCGATGGATCATGGCTTTACCTGCGACAAGGCAGCATGCGAAGCAGGCCGCTGTCTTCAGTGCGACCTACGGGTGCAGATCACTCCTCAGAAATTCTGGAGCGATTATGCTGCAGAGGGAAGTGCAAAATAGATCATGAAAACTGAAGATAGTCATAAGGAGATCAATAATAATGAAAAACTTACTCGTAGTCAGTTGCGTATGTGATGACAGATTTGCACCCATCTCAATGTATCTGATGAAGAATCATATTGGTGATGTTGTAGAGGGAGCAGCAAAATATGCGTCAGGGATTGACGCTGATATCATGTATCTTCTTCCTGAGGGGGAGAAGATTGAAGGCTTTGATGGTGATGTGAGATTCACATCTAAGACATCCCCGACACTTAATAACCCTTATTCCGTCGTGCAGGTACTTACAGGGAACCTTCCAAGGCCAATGATACAGGATGATTATGTGGCAGTATATGAGGACAAAACTGTTTTCGTGATAACGCCGCAGGCTGCTTACGAAATAAAGAACGGCCAGAGTGAAAGATTTGTTGTGGTAAATACAGATGATGATACGCAGATAAAAAAGGTGGCAGCAGGTTCTTTGGCATCCGATATTGTTGATACTACCGATGCAAAAGCAGTTCTTTTGGGAGGACTGAAAGGATCTTTTGTTACGGGAGAGGAAGCTGCCAAAGCTAAGATAGATGGATCAGAAGAATTTGATTCGATAACTGTATTTGGTAAGAACGACTGCATGGTCGATGTATGTGCCAAACTCATGAATATGGCTTATGAATCATCCTGTGGCAAGTGCGTCCTCTGCCGCGAGGGCACATCACAGTTCAGACAGATTGTCACAGAGATGACAACAGGTAAATCAAAAGCCGGAGACCTTGACCTTATCAGGGAAGTTTCCGAGATCATCAGTGTCGGTGCGTACTGCCCGTTTGGACAGAACATGACAAGACCTCTTACGTCAGCGATAGCTCTTTTCCCAGGAGAGTTTGAGGATCACATAAAGAGAAAGACCTGCAAGTGCGGCAAGTGCTACAAGGCACAGGAGCTGTATTACATAGATCCGGATGAGTGCATTGGCTGCGGAGAGTGTATCGATGCATGCCCGGAGGAAGCTATTGAAGGAAAGGATGGATATATCCACATGATCGATCAGGATCTGTGCGAGCATTGCGGAAAGTGCGTCGCAGCCTGCGACGAGGGATGTATAAAGACGGCAGCAAAGCTTCCAAGGCTTCCAAAGAAACGCACTAAGGTCGGTAAGTGGTAAATATACTGTTGTTACAGAGTCGGTTTTAGGACCGGCTCTTTTTCGGTTTGCGCGCCATGGGCGCGCTCTAACAGGTGAAAGTCCTGAACATGCCCAGATAGTGGGAAGTGTATAGCTGAACAGCAAGGGTGTCCATCGCGAGGTGGAATCTGAAGGAAGCTGTAAGCAAATCTCTGGTC
>JAEEGL017463847.1_pt1 | contig 31158 bp, 26 predicted proteins | sample 9134231 | NCBI WGS metagenome assembly JAEEGL01 (sample SAMN16246548, study PRJNA631951) | gut metagenome | biome: gut microbiome; feature: rumen; material: fiber-attached | host: Bos | place: Iran: Karaj | collected 2018-10
AATATTGATTCCAAAAATACTATTCTTTAATAGTTTTAAATTACTAATACCTGTTTCTTCTTCTACTTCTTTTCTTGCAACGTGTAGAAAGTCATCATCACCATCTGCATGTCCACCTACCCATGCCCATGAATTATATATATTGTGATGAATCATTAAAATCTTATTTCTATCTTTATTAGTAATCCATGCGGTTGCTGTAAAGTGCGCAATCTTATTATCACGGGTTAAAACATCTTCATTATTTTTGATAAATTCTAACATTACACGCTTATCAATTTCTTCTCTTTCGTCATAACATTGATAATTATTTATTTGATCATATACTCGTTTATTCATACTGTTTCCTTCCTATTCATTATACCATATAGTTTATATGTGTTATAATTATTTTGTAAAATTAATTATGACACGGAGGTTATTATGACTAAGATTATCCCAGATATGAATTTTGAAGATGCTGAGAAATATGTTGCTAGTTTAATACAAGATAGTGATGAATTTAAAGATGGTGTTAAACCAATTATTAATAATAAAGAAGATTCTAGTGGTTTTAATAAAATGATTGGTGTTCAGTCACAAGATGGAGATGCAAGAGTCTTAATAGACGAATTTGAAAAACTTGGTTATGCTTTTCTCTTTGAACTTCTAAAAAGAAATGAACAATCATTAATTCAAATAAAAAATATGACTCAACAATTATATATTGATTATACAGATTATTTGGATTCTAAAAAAGAAGATGAAAATTTAAAAGATTCTAATCAAGTTGGTGAAGCATTACAATATTTATATAGTTATAGACCACAAGAAGTAGTACTAGAACCTATGCCTCTTGATAGAGCTGAAGCATACCTTGCAAGATTAATCGAACAATCAGGAGCTTTTGCTATAGCATCAAAACCATATCTTGGAAGACTAAAAAAGAGTTATGGTTATAATAAAGCTATTGGTGTGCAATCACCTGATGGTAAAGTACGTACAAGAATTGATTATGATAATACTAAAGGATATCATTTCAATTTTGAAAACTTCAATACCGGTGAAAAGATTTGTATTCCTATAAATAATATGAATCAAAAACAATATGAACAATATATTGACCGTTTGGATAAAAGACTACGATACTCTAATGTAGCTTATAATATGATTGTTAATGAAAAAAAGATTTAGGATTCTAAATCTTTTTTTACAATTATTTTTTATTATTATCTGGTGGAGTCTTGCGCATGATTAAGACTCTTTCACTCCAATAAGTACTATCTGGGTTTCCATTATATGATTTTAATCTTCTAACCCATCCATTAGGATATGGCTTACCAATATTTTCTAATATGGCTTCACCATTATTCTTTTTTCTTCCACTTTGGATTTCTCTTGTTAAGAATAACATTGCTCCTTCTTTTTCAGGATTACTTCCTGCAAATCTAACTCTTTGTTTATTATCTACTAAATCTATTCTAATTCTTTCATCATATATGAAGTCAGGTGATAAATAGATAAAGATATCTTCTCCTTCTTCCATAATAATATATCCGATATCAAAAGAGTTTTGTTCTCCATTATAACAGCAATAAGTCTTTAGTCCATGCATCCACATTTCTCTTATACATTTTTCTAATGCTGGTGATCCTGCTGCAAATTCTATTAATGCTTGTTCACATTCTTCAATAGGAATTGAATCAAGAGGAATGGGTTCTCCATAATTATATTTTGTTGGATAAGTTATTCTTTTATCATCCATAGAGCCCTCCATTATAAAATTATATCCTGTTTGATATTATATCATAAAAGTTATTAAAGTAAATATATAAATAAAAAACACTAACTATCGTTAGTGCTTTTCTTATTTTCTGGCAGTTATTCCATAATAACGCCTTAAGAGTCTTACTTTTCCACCATAGGTGTTTTCACGAATGTATTGGTCTAATCTTTCATCATCTAAATCATCTTTGTAATATTTTGTGTTGTCAAAATTCTCTTCACTGAAATCATCAATGATAGGGACTTTCTTTAAGAATTCACGGAATGTTTTTTCATCCTTGAAATATTCTCTTTCATATAATGGAATTAATTCAACATCCTTGAAACCTGCAGCTATAACATTTTCATAATCTGTTAGACTCATTGATTTCTTGTCATGGAATCCTTGTCCACGTCCAAATAATAATTTTAAATTCCAGCAGTCATCACGATCAACACCATGAATTAATAAATATCCACCCGTTTTTAAACACTTGTAAATCTGTTTTGGATCTGTAACGGTGTTTCTCGCTACTACAATGTCATAATAATCATCTGGAACATCCATTGCTAGATTGTCCATTAACCTGAAGGAAATGTTTTTTCTTCCACTAGCAAGTAAATTCTTCTTAGCAGTTTCAATCATTCCTTCAGAAAAATCAGTTCCAAGGATTTCACGACAATCTGGGAAGCATTCTAATACTTTTTCTCCTCCACCAGTTCCTAAATCTAATATTCTTGAATCAGGAGTCGCATACTTTCTTAATTCTTCATATAAATCCCACTTTGTTAATGATTCTGTTTCAATCTCAAACTTTGAAAAATCCCAATCCTTTATTTCTTCGTAAAACTCTTTCTCTTCTTCTTGTCTCATAATTTTACCTTCTTTCTTTATTTTTGTGTGGTACTAAAAAAGAACCTCCTTTCATGAACAGCAAAAATCTACCACAAATTTTCCTGCGATACTATTTTTGTTATTCATGATGAGATTCTTAGGTTCTTATCATTGTTAACCCCACATTAAAGTGTCTCGGTAATAAAACGCGAATAACTAATTGATTTATTACGTTGTTAATTGTACCAAATTTTACATGTTTTGTCAATTTATGGCCTTATTAATAAGGTGGTATTATGCTATAATTATAATAGGTGGTGAGAATAATGAATTTACTCTCAGGAGAAAATAATCTTACTAATGATGCTAAATTTAATTGTAATTACGACATAATAAAACAAGAATTAGAACGTATTTCATTTAAAGTTGAAACAATTGGTGATAAGAAATATTATTATAAAAATAATGGATTAGCTTTATTTGCATGTGAAGATACTATTAATAATACAATTAATATTTTCTATCAAGTTGATTACCATGCTACACTTACTCCTCTTACAAATAGAATTGGTACTTTAACAATAGCAAAAGACTTCTTAGTTTTCTGTAGAGATCCTGAAACAAAAGATTTATTATATATCTCAACTGATGCAGCTTTTCTAGATTTAAAAATGCATAAAGGTAACTATAAGAAAGTTATTGAAAATTCTGTCATAACAAATGAACAAAGTGATCCTATTTTAAAAAGACGTTTTAGTGCACCTAATTCTGAATCATTATTAGATTTAATATATCGTAACTCTACTGATGGATATGTATGTCCTATTGGCGATATTAATTTAAGTGTACCTAACTTAACAAAAGCTGTTAATAGTGAAATCGGATTAAATATTTTATCTACTAATAAAAAAGCTTTAAACTTAGGACAAGTAGAATCTCCAGCGTATAAGTTTTATCGTAAAAAAAGAGATTGGTATTATAATCATAAAGCCGGAAGAAATGTTAGAAAATCTACGGAGAAAATGCATGATTGTAACTTTGATACTTATGGCTTCTCAAGAGACATAAGTAAAAAGTATAAAGACTTGTATGATAAAATCTCTAGTGGACAAGTATTTAAATAAACTTTAAGGAGAAAATTATGGAACCCAATAAATTTACTGTTAGATGTGCTGTTCATTTATTTTTAATAAAAGACGGTAAAATCTTAGTTGAAAAAAGAAAAAATCGTGATTATTGTGATAATCAATATGATGTTATCGCATCGCATATTATTGGAAATGAAAATGCTATAGATGCTGTTGTTAGAACCGCTAAAGTAGAAGTTAATATTGATGTTAAGAAAGAAGACTTACAACCTATTCAAGTAATGCATCAAAAAAGTGAACCCTATGAATATATTAATTATTTTTTTGTTACCGATAAATATACTGGTGAATTAAAAAATAATGATCCTTATTATTGTGATGGTATTGAATGGGTTCCCTTTAAATACCCTATTGATAATATGATGCCATATATTAATGAAGCAATAAGAAATTATTTAGAAAATCCAACTAACGTTTTCACATATTATGGTTGGGATAATCAAAAAGGATTATAAAAAGAACTAACAAAAATGTTAGTTCTTTTTTATCCTCTTTTCTTTATTATCATTCTATCTCTAACTAAAGGATCAACATAATCTGATATGTCTTTATCAAGATTAAATACTTGTTTAACCATACTAGATGATATAAATTGATATTCTTTATCAGCAAATAAACAAACGGTATTAACTTGATTCTTTGATAAGTCTTTATTGATTTGTTGTAATTGAACTTCATAGTCATAATCACTTAAACCTCTAAGACCTCTTATAATAGCCTTACATTGATGTAATAATGCAACATCAACAGTAGCTCCACTTGATGCTATTACTTTGATATTTTTCATTCCTTTATATAAGTCTTCAATCATTTTTAATCTTTCTTCGACTGTGAAGAAACTGTTTTTCTTATCTGGATTTCGCATAATGGCAACGATTACTTCATCAAACAATTTGCTTGCTTGATCAATAATGTTCATATGTCCTTTTGTTATCGGATCAAAACTTCCTGGATATAAAACTTTTGTCATATAATACCACCTTCAATAATTTATTATTATATAACTATCTTAATAAAATATAAATAACTTTTTTTTAATTTCTAATATGATATACTTATACTAGGTGAAGATATGGATAATAAAAAGAAAAATGATAGTACCTATAATATTATTATTGTTATCCTTGTTATTTTAATAATTGGTGTTGGCTTTCTTCTTTTAACAGATAATAAAATGCAAGAATATCCAAAGACTAATCCTGAACAAGAAAAGAAACCTGAGGAGTCATCTATTTTAACAATAACATTAAAGGGTGAAAAAGAAGTAACAATTATTACTGGTCAAACATTTGAAGACCCTGGTTACTTTGCATATGATTCTAAAGAAGGAGACTTATCTAGTAGAGTTATAACAAGTGGTACCGTTGATACTAATACTGTTGGTAGTTATACCATTACTTATACAATTACTAATAGTGCTGGCATTAAAACCGAAACGACAAGAACAATATATGTTATTGCAGACTTAAATATTACTGTTGACTATAATCCTAAAGAATTAACTAATAACGATGTTACTGTTTATATAAAAATTACTGGTGATTGTCTTGATTCCGTTACTGACCCTGTTGGTAATGTAACAAAAAATAAAGAATCAGAATATAAGATATCCAAAAATGGAGATTATAAATTCGTTATTAAAAGAACTGATGGTGTAACAATTGATAAAAATATAAAAATAGAAAATATTGATAAAGTTAAACCTACTGGTACTTGTAAAAATACCATAACAGAGAATAAAACAACAGTTACAGTTACTGCTAAAGATGAAAATGGTATTGATAAATATATTTATAAATATAATAATAAATCAAAAGAATCTAATAATAGTTCCCACACTGTTAATGAAGTAGCAAATAATGTAACCGTTACAATATATGATAAGGCTGGTAATAAAGATACGATTACATGTACTAAAAAAGATGATTCATGGCCAGTACTTACTAATCCAAATTATCAAAATCATTCAGCAAAGAATTATAAACAAAATACAAGATATGCAGGTAAGATGAATTACTTAATCTATTATCCAGATAATATGGATTTATCAAAGAAACATCCATTAGTTGTATACTTCCATGGTATTGGAGAATTTGGTCGTGATATTAATATGACTTTATATGCATCAAGTGCCTTTGCTCAAAACATGAAAAATGGTAGATTCCAACAACAAGCTATCTTCTTAGCTCCACAATGTTACTCAGGATCTAAAAGATGGTCTGATTGCTTCACTGATGTTAAAGGTTTAATTGATCAAGTTACTAAGGAATATAATGTTGATACTAAAAGAATATCTTTAACCGGTCATTCATTAGGTGGTCAAGCAGTATTTGACTTTATTGTTAAATACCCAGGGCTATTAGCTGCTGCTGCTCCACTATCACCATCATATCCTTGGAATCATGATTATACAAAAATGAAAGATTTAAAGATTGCAGTCTTCATTGGAACAAAAGAAGGACTTTATACTAAAGATCAACCAGAAATAGAATACTTAAAGAATAATGGAGTAAATCTTCGTTTCTATCCGCTTGAAGGAGTAACCCACTCATCACAAAAAGCTCTATATACTAATACTAAAGTAATTGATTGGATGATATCACAATCAAGATAAAATAAAAACACTAACCAAGTTAGTGTTTTTTTATCTAGTTATACCCTCTTCTTTAATACCTGCTTTTTCACATATCTTAATTAGTGTATCACGAAGGGCTTCTAAACTACCTTCATTAAAGAGAATATGAACATTATTCATACTAGTCTTTATTTTACTATTCCAGTCAACAATCACTGGTCCATATTGATTAATGCTTCCATCATCACCAATTTCTACACCAAAATCAATATATGGATATTCTTCTTGAGATAGTTTTTCTTTAACCTCTATTCTAAAAATGTTAGGCATACCTTCTCTAGCGCTTGGGATATATGATACATCAGTATTTACTTTACGAGTTACGCTCCAAGATGAACCCTTTGGATAAAATAATACTTCATCAGGTTCAGAATAAATATCTTTTTTATACTCTTCTTTTCTTGATATCGCTTCAGAAAACATTGGATCATCTAAACATTCATCATTTATTTTTGTAAAGAAGGGAATTAAATCATCTTCATTATCTTTTAAATATTCATTTAATATTCTACCATCCCAATACTTTTCATGATCACCTAATACTGTTTGATACAATAATCTCATAAATGTTTGAAATTCAAAATTAAGGATACCTTGAAGAGCTTTTGCGCGTTCTCTACTTACTCCATTTTCCATTGTTCCCATATGTCTTTGCATATTACTACTTTGCAAGTCACTTGCAATCTTTCCTACAAAATTATTACTCATTAATACCTCCCTATTATTAAATACATTATATCATGGAGATTATTATTATACAAAATGTAATAACTGTTATTATGTAAACCTAGACATTTATTAATACTAATTAATATAGAATGAGCTATTCCATGTTATAATGATGATAGGAGGATATATGAGTAACAGTGCAGAAAAAGAAGTAAGAGAATTTCTTAATACCTTAAGTTGGATAGATCGAGTTGATTCTACTTACCTATTCCAAGTTGATTTTGATATAACACCATTAGATTCAATCTTTTATTACATTAATGCTTTATATAATGAAGTAGAAACCCTTAAAGGTATGGTTGATAGAAACTTTAAACAAAGAGAAGGAGAACATGTCTTAATTCCTTCTAGTCGTGAAACACAATCATATGTAATCGCTAATTATTCTAGAAAACAATCCATATTAAATAAAATATTATCAAACCAAAATGTAAGTAATTTATTTTGGGATTATAGAGCAAGGATTGAGAACGACAATAAAGTATATTAAAAAACACTAACGTTTGTTAGTGTTTTTTTCTATCATTATATCATATTGTTTATATAAATATTGAACACCATTTTCTAATCTAAAATAATGAACAATATAAAAGATTAAAAAGATCATTAAAGCGATAGCGATTGGGAAAAAGATATAATGAATAAAACCTAATCCTGTAAATACTAAAAAGATTAAAGCATAGAACAATGTTACTAACAAATGAATTAATCTTTCATGTTGAAAGAATCCTATTTTAATTAAATGTTCTTTAATAATATTATCATTAATCTCTTTCTTCTCTAAAATTTTATCAATACTTTTAATATAATCATATAAATACTTTTTCATTATTCACCTTGATAATTATATTCTATTATCTCACCATCATTAAGCCTTGTGATTTTAATATTATTATCAATTTCATATTTTGTTATCTTATCTTGTCTTTCTTTATCTAATCTTTGATAATGTGGGAAGACATTAATATCAATTAGCCCTATTCCATCATAAGAATCTAGAATAACATCATACTTAGGTTTAGTACCTTTTTGAATATCATAATACCATTTAACATTCCGAGATAGAATTATAGAACCTGCTGATTCACCAATATATACGCCCTTCTTTAAAAACTCTATTAATAATTCTTTATAATTAGTATTATTAATTAAGTTTATTAAATGAGTTACATTACCACCCAAGCCATATATAACATCATAGTCTAATATTGTACTCACATTATCTTTATTAAGATCAACAATATCTACTTTAGTAGCTCCTACTTTTAAGAAATTCTCTTTAACATTTTCTCTTGCAATATAATTACCACTTTCTGGTGGTGCAGCATTAGCAACAATAACTACTTTTTTACCATTAGATATCTTCTTAAATAATTCAATATTATCTTTTGATACATAATTATTAATACTATTAAATCCTGCAGATGTAACTAATAAATTATTCATAAATCAACTCCATAGTTATTGTATCATACATTTAATTGCAAATAACAATTAATTATGTTATACTATGCAACTTGTGAGAGAGGTTGTTTTATGAAAAAGAAAATATTAACAGAAAATGATCCACTTAAAGTGGAAGAAACATTTCAACATTTTACATGGCCAGGTAGTGACTTTAATGAAAAACCACACACAACAGAAACAAGAAGAACTTATATGTTAGTTTTCACTGATGGTGAAATAGCTAAGGAAGAAGAACCAGTTGATGAACCAATTGATGAATACTTATTTAGTGGTAAAAGAGTTTATAGAATGGCTGTAGATACATTAAGAACTAGAGATGTATACTTTAAGAATCATAGTTATGTAATTACAATTACAATTGCTGATAGATTCTTAAGATTTAGAAGCGGTAATGGTGGTGGCTGGTTTGATTATATTGAAGATGCCCAAATTTATGTAAAAGATCCAAAGGATATTAAAGCTTTATTTGAAGCAAAAAAAGCTGTTAGAGATATTAAAGCTAATAATTCAGATGATTATTCATATGTTTATCGACCAATGTTTGGTTCAAGAGCTGGTCTTGAAAAGTTCCAATCATCTGAAGTAAGTGATGATATATATAGTATAAAGAGAAGATAAGATTATGAAGAAAAAAATAGAATTTACACTTGAAGAATTAATATATCAAAGAAATGTTCATCTTAGTAATGATGCTACATTAAACTTAGTAGCTTATAAGACAGATCGTGCTAATAAAGATGGTGAACCTGATTTTGCATATGTTACCTATGGTACTGTTATTTATAGTGATGGTACGGTAATTGATTTAGATCCTGTTGATAGTAGTAAAAACACTTCATATATTTGGGACAATGAATATATCTATCAATCAAGATATGTTGATAATGTAGAAGAAAGAGTCTTTGATATTAAAGAAAGAAAATATAAAGATATTAAAATTAGTTGGGATGATGGAAGAGAAATAGCTAAGTCTTCTACTAACGATAATTCTAGTATTACTTTTTATAGAATTCAGGATTTAAAAAAAGGTAATAGATTATTAATAGATCGTTATTGGATTGAAGAAAATTTAATGGAATTCTATAACCTTTTAAATAACAAAGGCGAAGTATCTTATATTACTACACGTACAATTTGTTCACCAAATGACTATGATACTGAATGTATGGCTATTGATAAAGATATGATTTATTTCTATGAAAATGATGGCGATGATATTTACCTTACTAGAGCATGTGATATATCTTCTGGTAGAGCTATTATGCACGGATACATGGATGATTATCTTAATAAGATTGATATTAATAAAGTTAAAAAATTAATAAAATAAAAAAGTTGAGATTTCTCAACTTTTTTTATTTATCTACTTCGCGATAATTAGAATCAATTATTGAATATAAATAACAATTAACTTTCTTATTACTAATATTTTCAATATACTTACGATATCCATTTAATTGTTTATCATAATTAATATCATCAATATTCTTTAATTTATAATCAATAATATCAAAATGATCAGGATATTCAATTAATAAGTCAATAATACCATGCGTTACTTCATTATCAATATTATAAATAAATTCATATTCTTTATATACTTTACCTGATTTAATATTCTTAACTAAATCACTCTCTAAGAATGATTTTATTTTTTCTTGATATTCATTTGGTATTACTGAATAATCAGGATTATTAAAATCAAGTACTTCTAAATAATAATGAATCTTCGTACCAAAGTTCATTTTATTAATGGTATCTTTATCATTTAATTTAATACTTGTTTTTGAATAATGTGATTCATTTAATAATATTGGTTCAGATAACTTAAACTCTTTTGTTTTAATTACTTCATTCGATTTATTAATCTTATCAAAGACATTACCTTTTTTAAATAAATTATAATCTTTAGATAACGATAAAGTATTAAGATCAATCATCTTTTCATAGATATTAATCTTATCTTTAATAGAAGATAAGATATCACTAAATTTATTATAAGATAGACGCTTATCATCACTAACTACACCATTCTTATTATAATCTTCTTTATCAGGATAATCAGGGATAACAAAGATCATTTTTTCTTTAACACGCGTAAGCGCTACATAGAATAATCTTATCTTTTCCCCAATATCTTCTAGTTTATAATTCTTTTTGAATAATTCACGATAAAAAGTATTACCTATACCCTCTTTATAATAAGGGGTTATCATACCAAGCATATTATCGTAAATAAAACTATCCTTAATATCAGCATCATTAAATTTAACATCTAAGCCTGGAAAGTAACATATTGAATACTCTAATCCTTTAGATTTATGAATATTAATAATCTTAACACTTGAATTATCTTCCTTTGTTAACGAGAATTTAATTTCTTTTGCACCATCAAAGATTTTATCTAAGAATTCAACAAAGTCTAAATAAGTATATCCCATGGTATTTAGAGTATTACATAAACTATATAAGTAATCAATCTTAACATAGTTATCAAGAATATTCCCTATTCTATTTAATTTATCAATGATATTAAATTCATTAATAATATCATCTAAAATCATGGATAATGATTTACTATTAATATTATTAGTAATATTATTTATCTTACTAATTATTTCAGTATCACTATAAGTATTATCTTTAATTACTTTAAATAGATACTTATCATCATAATTAAATAAAAAACTACGACCTATAGATAAGAATGAATATTTTAAGACTTCAATACTTTTATTATTTAAATGGTAATCAATTAACTTAAAGATACTCTTAATAACTAATAATAATTCACTAGATGTTAGATATTCATCACGATAGATTGATAAAGGTATTTGTTTATATAAAAATATTTTCTTATATAAATCAAAGTTCTTAGTACGATCTATAATAATAGTAAAATCACTATAATTAGCTTCTCTTAATACTTTCTTATCTTTATCAAATATTAAATAGTGATTATCTACTTTATTCTTAATATCATTAGCGATTATAAAAGCTTCTATTTCTTCTTTTTTATAATCACCTTTACTATCATATTCATAAGTATATATTTCTAGATTATTATTTTGATTAGTCTTACCTTCATTATCATAATTAATATTACCTGGAACCATTCTATGAGACTCTATGTAATTAGCTCCTCCAATGTAGTCATCCATAATGTAGTCAAAGATTAAATTAACATTATCAAGTACTTCACTTCTTGATCTAAAGTTCTTTAATAAATCAATTTTAAAGCCACCCATGTGTTTACTATAATCATTATATTTCAATCTAAAGATATCGGGGTTAGCGTTACGGAAGCGATAGATTGATTGCTTGATATCACCAACCATATAGACATTATTATTACTAATTAAATTAATAAAATATTCTTGTAAGTCATTTGTATCTTGATATTCATCTACTAAGATTTCATTAAAATATTCTTTAAGTTCTTTTCTAATATCAGGATTATCATTTACTAATTTAATTGCTAGTTTACTAATATCAATAAAGTCATATAAATCATTTTCATATTTATATTCATTAATTCTTTGATCTAGTTTTTTAATTAAACTAATTAGTTCAATAACATAATCTTTAGTTAACATATAAGTATCAAATAATTCTTCTTCATCCTTATATTTAACTAATTCTCTAATCTCTTTTATTAAACTATTAATTCTCTCTTTAATCTCTTTAACATCATCACTACTGCCCCTTGGTAAATTAGGTAATTTATCAGGGATATTATTCTTAATAGATATGTAATCACTACTATCAAGTAATGGTTCTAGAGTCTCATATACATTACTATAATAATCTCCATCTACCATTAAAGAAAATTCACTTAGTAAGTTATCAATTATTTTGATTTTATTTTTTATTAAATCAAGATATAAATTAATATTATATTTAATAGTATCAGGATTATAGAATTCATCTATATAACTATCTAGATAATCATCTTTATCATATTTCATATCTAATTTATGTAAATATTTAAGAATAACATCTTTAATTAGATAATCATCTTTAATACAGAAATCACTTATTAACTTAGTAAATAGTGGTTCTCTTTTAATGTATTCTTCTTCCATTAAAGAGTCTAATATTTCATTAATCTTAATATCTAGGACATTACTATCAATAATATTAATATCTTTTTTAACATTAATTAAATAATGATATTTACGAACTATTGATAAAGAGAAACTATCAAAGGTTGTAATATAACTATTATCTAGTTTATTTAATTGTTCAATTAGACTTGGATTCTTATCTAGGTTTTCTTTAATTCTATTTCGAATACGCTTAGACATTTCTTTAGCAGCTTCTCTTGTGAAGGTTAATACAAGTAAGTGATCTACTGGTACTCCTTCTAAGACTTTTCTTAATACTCTTTTTGATAAAACCATAGTTTTACCAGATCCTGCTCCTGCTGATACAATGATGTTTTCACCTTCTTTGTTAATCGCTAATTTCTGTTCCTCGGTCTCCATCATCATCACCTTCTTCCGTATTAAGATATACTTTATCCTTCTCTTCTAAGTAACAAATATCTTGATATTTACAATACTTACAAGATTCATTAATACCATTAATAATCTTAGGATTAATTGTAAACTTACCATTTAGGATATCCTCAAAAGCTTCTTTTATATTCTTATCAATAATTTCTACTATTCTTTTAATATCTTCATCAGTGACAATTCTTGAATATCTACTAAATGATCCATCTTTATTAGTTTTTAGACCACTTATCATTTCACTATCTTCATATGTTTTATCAAAGATACTTAGATAATCTTTGTTACTTGTTGAATAACCATTTAATTTAAGAGAATCTCTTCTTTGTTCATCATATGTTTTTTTATCTGAGATATTGATTTTACTATTTAAGATATTTTGCAAATAGAAACCTACAATTTTAGGATTATCAAATAAGTTACTCTTCTCTATTAAATATAAATATATTGGTAATTGCATAGATAATCCAAAAGGTAATTTATCTAACTTAATATCGGGATTATTTGTTTTATAATCAATAATACTAACTAATGTTTCATTGTCTTTTTCTTGATACATTATCTTATCAACAAAACCTTTAAATTCAACATAGGGCTTCTCTTTTAGAGTTAGATTAATCTTTTCTTCATATAATTCTTGCTTTAAGCCTGATAGATTATATAAATCATTAATAACATCAATAATATATTTAAGATCTAATTTTAATTTATCAATAAAGAATCTTTCTTTATTATCAAGTTCATAATGAGAAGATATTTCATTATAACACTTATCTAAATCAAAATCTTTATCATGATAATGACTTAATACTTGATGGAACAAATCTCCTACAATAGCTTGAAAGTTTTGTTCATATAAATCTACCTTTAAAATATTACCTAAGTAATATTGGAAAGCACATTTATAATATTTATCGATACTACTATAAGATAAAGTTAATTTATTATCTAAGAATTCTAATAAATCTTCTTTATTAATATTATGATAATCATTAACATATTCTTGATATTCTAAATTACCATACGTATTATATAATGATTCCATATTCTCATCATATAAACCATATTTTAAATAATTATCTAGCATATCAATAAATCTAACTTGGTTATATTTATCAGAATAATTAAAGCTACCAACATACTCTTCTTCTTCATAATCAATATAATCTAATAAGCTACTAGGGAAATATTTATTAAATGGTGTTTGATCTTTATAAGAAATAAATAAATTCTTAATACTAGATAAATAATTAATTGTATTATTTCTTTCAAGTTCATTTAGCTCTTCACATTTTGGTTTATTAACTAAATCACATAATGAGTCATTAATATAATCCGTATCATCATATATTCTTGGAATACTATTATTGTTAAAATTCATTAAGAAGATATAACTATCATCATCAACATAATCAAAGACATCAATTAAGTTAATAACATTCTTATACTTCTTATCAGGGATTTTCTTATTGATTAATTCTTCATATATTAAATCACGTACTTCATATAAATCATATTCAATATATTTATTTAAGATACTAAGTAAGACACTAAATAAATCTTCTTCTTGATATTTAATTAAATAATCATATATATCTTCATGACTATATTTATCTAATATCATTTGATAAAATGTACTACCTAGTGTTGTTCCTATAATCTTTTCATTATTAGGTAAATTAAGAGGGATATGATAAAACATACAAAATCTCTTTAAGTAAGAATAATATTCATCATTAACATTCATTAAATATATTTTATTAATATCAACACCATCATTTAATAAATCAATGATTTTATTAAAGACATATTCAATCTCTTCATTAATCGTATTAGTATGCATAATATGAAATTTATTATTAAGTTTTTCATAGTCAACAATATTACAATTTTCTAATATACATAAATCATATTTGTTTAAGTTACCATAGCCAATAACTATCTTTTCCCAACTTAAATATTTATCAAATAAAGGATTATATATTAATAAATTATTCTCATCTAATTCTTTTTTTATTCTAACTAGATAATCAAGTTTTTCACGTTGATATAGAATAATACTAACATAATATAAATTATTAATTATTTCTTTAGCATTAGATACTTTAATATGATATTTATCTACTAAATACTTAATAGTTTTAATGTCATAATCAAAGAAATAATTCTTTTTATATTCTTCAATTGTCATAAATTTAATATTAATTATTAATTTTTTTTCTGTTAAATAATTTAATATTTTATCTTTATAACTATTGGGACATATTATTAATGTATTATCATGAATATTATCTAACATCATTATCACCATTTTAATTATAATATATTTATTTTTTTTAATAAAGATTTTTACATTTATGATATACTTATACTAAGGAGGATGTATGAATTATAATAATTATGATCCGTCAGTTTATAAACCAAATAGTGATATGGGTAATCCTACAGTACCACAGCAACCGATATATGGACCTAATGTTCATGTAGAACCACAGGTACCAGGTAGTCCTAACTATGTTGATACAGCACCACTTTCCCCATGGGCTTATATTGGATATATGATTTTATTTGGTCTTCCTATTATAGGTTTTATTATGATGATTGTATATGCTTGTGGCACTGGTAATGTTAACCGTAAGAACTTTGCTAAAGCATATCTAATTCTTATCATAATTGGTGTTATACTAGGAGCTGTTGCTTTCTTATTGTTTGGTAACTCAATAAAAAGTATTGCATCAAAATATTATTAAAAAAAGAGTTTTTAACTCTTTTTTTTATTTCCATGTAAAATTAAACTTTCATATAACAAATCAACAATATGATTACTATATTCTAAATTATATTCCTTCATTAATTCACTTATTAAATCATCTGAATAAGTAGTATCTAAATAATCACATATTGATTCTTTTTTATTCTTAAGGCCACTTAAATAATTTTTAGTATATTTATTATCAAGAATTAATAGAGGCATTCCTTCACTCCATTTAGAGAATTCCTTTAAAATTCTTTTTTTGTCTTTTGTATATTTAAAATGTTCATTATCATAGTTAATTAAATTAACTAAATCTTGATTAGTAATTAGAGAACTATCAAGTCGATAATCAAAACGATCTATTAAGTTTAAACCCTTTAGTTTTAGAGCTTGTAATTGAATTATTAAGCCTTTCTTTTTTTCACTATGAGTTGGGATTATTTCAAGAATAATATATTTATCTTTATTAATTTTCATTTAGTAACCTCTCTGTATCTTTATTAATTTTTGATAGACAAGCATCAATTATTTCATCATAAGAAATATTAAGTAGTTCAGCAACATTAATTAAATAGAATAATACTTCTTTTAGTTCATCTTGTGAATTAGTGAAGTACACTGAACTTGCCATTTTATATAGATATGCAAAAGTATCATTAATATCAGAAAACTTCTTATAATCTAAGTCTTCAAGTTCCATATGAAAATAATTATACAGACATAATGTCATAATAATACAATCTGCATATTCTTCAAGAACCAATTCTCTTACCGGTTCTTTTTTTGACCAATATTTAAAACATTTTGTTTCATTAGCAAGTTCACCAATTTCAACAAGTAATTCTATTTTATTTTTCTTAAACATATCTTTATCACTACTATATTTACTAATAAAAATATCATCTAATTCATTATTCTTTTTATATACTTCAGATAAAAACTTCATAACAACCTCCTTCTTAATATAACATAAAAGAGTGACGAAGTCACTCTTATTGCGCTGTTATATAATGTGCGTTAGATTTATTTCCGTTTGCATCTTCAGCAACTACTTTAACATAATGATTCTTTTCAGTAACAATGAAGAACTTGAATCCGCTTCCAGATAAATCTTCAAAGTAGAATGTTTTGTTATAAGTTGATGATGTATCATATACATTATAACTTAGAACACGTAAATCATAATGTTTTGTCTTCTTAGATGCACTACTATAGTTAATACTGCAACTAGAAGTTGTATTAGATTCACAGAAATAAATACGTTTAATACTTGTACTACTAGTTGGTGTGAATTGTAATATACGTACATTTGTTAGAGGAGGATTAAATCCATATGTACTATTCCATTTAACACTAAATGTTGTTGTCGTTGGTTGTTGTGGATTAGTTGGATTTGTTGGAGTTGTTGGATTAGTAGGGTTAGTAGGATTTGTTGGGTTCGTTGGATTTGTTGGAGTTGTTCCTCCACCACTACTATTCTTCTTCTTACAATCAGCTTCACTTGTTACACCTGAATAGTATGCATAATTACTTGGATTTCCTAAGTAACTACCCCATACATATGTTGCAGACTTGTTAATGAAGCATCCTTTATTTCCTCGATTAATATATTTAGTACATTCACTACTACTTAAACCAGTATTAACAGTATAACCAGAGCCACTTGTTCCCCAACGGCAAGCACCACCAGTTGTACAATAACAACTGTTAGTAGTTGTAGATGAACCAGATCCTGATCCACTACCATTAATATTTACATAACGGACAATTGCTGTACCATCTTTACCTTTATAAGCAGCTTGTGCTTTAATTACTGATACACCATTCTTAGAGAACTTAAATGGTCCTGTATAAATAATATTTGGTGTACAATCATTAGCACTACCATAAGTATAAGTACAATACTTAATTGTATCATAATTACCAGTTGGTGTAATTGTTAATGTTGGATAATTCTTTCTTTCTTCTTTAAGAGCATTTGCGTATGATACTTGAACAGCGTTATTATCACTTGTAATCTTAACAGTAGCAACTGAACTACTTGAGCTACCTCCAGATGATCCTCCTGAACCTCCAGAAGAGCCGCCATTACCGCCGTTGCCACCATTTCCTCCTTGATCAGTAGATACATTGAAGAAAATAGCTGCACTCTTACCACTTGCATCAAGTGATTTAACTGTAACACTTGCAGAACCAACGCCTACACCTGTTACAATACCATTATTATCTACAGTAACAATACTTGTATTATTTGATATAAATTGAACTTCTTGATTAGTTGCATTAGCTGGTTTAATAACTGGAACTATTTGATATGTTTGACCAACTTTAATATTTGCTGATGTATCCGTTGTTGCAACACTTGTTACAGCAACTGTAGGATTCTTAACATGAACTGTTGTAGTTGATGTAATAACACCACATTTTAATGTTATTTTTGCATCACCAGCACTAACACCAGTTACATATCCACTACTATCTACAGTAGCTACTCCAGTATTATTACTTGACCACTCTAAGAATTGCAATGTTGCATTAAGTGGTGTATAACTATAATTTATTTTCTTACGTTCTGAAGTATATAGAGTATATTCAGATTCACCAATCATTAATGATGCAGGTAGCATATAAATATTTGCTGATATTGGCTTGTCAATAACATTAACTGCAATTGAAGCCGTAACACCATTATTAACATCTACTCTTATTGTACTTGTTCCAATAGCAACAGCTGTAATCATACCTGTTGCTTGATCTACTTTGGCAACACTTTCATTTGTTGATGAATAAACAATACTATTAAGGTATGCATTAGCAGGTACTTTCGTAAATGTTAATTGATAAGTACTGTTTGGATTCATTACTACTGTTCCTTCTTTAAAGTTAACAGATGATAATGTAATACCCATTGTACCTTCATATACGGTTATCGTACATGATTGTGTATGTACTTTATTATTACTATCTGTATAAGTAGCCGTAATAATTGCTGTACCACGTGATACACCTCTTACAACACCATAACTATCAACAGTAGCTACACCAGGATTACTACTAGTCCATGTAACCTTTGGATCTTTATCAACATTAACGTCTAGTTTCAATTGAATACTATTATTAACATTAATACTTTCACTTGTTGATGAAATTGTTGTTTCTACATCTTTATTAGTAGTAGTTTTACTACCTCCAGAGAATATCAACATTAATATTATCAATAATATTACAGCACACAAAACCCACACTAATTTCTTATTTTCTTGATAAAAATTCATAAAACCATTATTAGATGGTTCTTCATATTCATCATCGTCATAATCGTCTAGATAATCATTGTCACCTTTCATAAATCATCTCCCAAGATAATTATACTTTTTTTACGTATAAAATGCAATTAATAATAATAAAAAGAACTATATAAAATAGTTCTTTTTTCATCTAATCTACAACACAACGATTTAATGAATCCTTGTGGTAACCTTTAGCACATTCTGTACACTTATCAATTCCGGTACTACCTTGATATTTAGTAGTATATCCTTTTGGACAATATGTACATCCACTACTTGCTCCATATTTAACATATCTAGTCTCTTCAGAATAAGATCCTTGATAACAGAAATATGCAGGAGCATTACTATTACCTTGGAATGTTAATCCATAACCTTTTCCTACTTCCATATAACATTGTTCAATAGAAGTTGCACCTTGTGTTTGTAACATTACAAAGTAGTTATTGCCTGAATTTGGATAGTAAGATTTATACTTACCACTAGATAAGTCAGATTCCGTAACTACTGAAACATTAAAGCCTTTTGGAAGTGTTTGATAATATCCTGATGGGCAAGTTGACTTCTTAGAATCACGACAGTAACTTCCTACTGGACATACTACACATTTACTAGTTGATGTATTGTAATAATAACCATCATTACATTGTTGTGTTTGTTGACCAGGTCTTGGATTTAATGTAACACTTGCACTACCACAATCTTTATCATTATGAGTGCTATCACCCTTAATACGAACATAGATTACGGTTACACCTTCATTAGTTACAGAAGGTAATGTTGTTACCCAGTTACCAGTTTGTCCTTTACGATATTCAATTGTTCCTCCACTACCACCTTTAACAGTAATTGTATGACCTTGTCCATCATATAATCCTGAATATGAAGTTAATGTTGGACAAGTAGGATCACTCTTAGCAGGGGTAATCTTAAAGTATCTCTTAACTGTTGTTCCTGCTTTACCATTATAATATGGTGTTACTTTAAGTGTATAAATACCACTTGTTTTTAGTGTAGATAAAATCTTAACACTAGTACCAACAAATGCTGTTTCATTACTTACTGTACAATCAGTACCTGTTGTATAACAATATTTAAACTTATCAACGTTACCACTCTTAGTTACTGTAACCGTAATACCTGTTACACCAGTATCAGATGAAGATGGTTTAGAAGTTTTCAAACCAGTTCCTGATAAACTAATTGTACCAACGGTTGAATCAGCTGGTGGATTACTACCACCATTCTTAGCACTACAATCACTTGATGTATAAACACCTGATGTATATGCATAATTATTTGGATCACCCATAAATCTTCCCCATGTATATTTAGAAGTTGATTTAGATAGGAAGCATCCAGTATATCCGTTATTTATATATTTAGAACATTCTGTACTATTAACACCAGCATCTATTGTATAACCAGAGCCACTTGTTCCCCATTTACAATATCCACTTGATGTACAATAACATTTATTTGTTGAAGCATCTTCTTTATTAAAGTAAACATACTTCTTAACGACTGTTCCTGTCGTAGTTCCTTTATATGGTGTAAATTCCATAATATATGTAGAACCTAATTCTCTACTAAAGTTAAATGGACTTGTGTAAAGAATATTTTGATTACAATTATCATGAGAAGCACCAACTTTATAATAACAATATTTTACTTTATCATTACCATTTAAATTAACAGTAACTTTTGTTGTAACAACAGCATGTGATTTAGCTAATTGTTCAGTATCTTGTAAGCCAACTGGATCACTTGATACTGTAATTGTATTAACTGTTGTACCAGGGTCTGTTGGTGTAGTTGGATCACTTGGTGTTCCTGGATCTGTTGGTGTTCCTGGATCTGTTGGATCTGTTGGTGTTGTACCATTACTATCTATTGTTATATATCTAGTTATTTGCGTTCCTTTTTCGCCTTTATAGTAAGGTATTGCACGAATTACATAAGTACCTGGATTAGTTAAGCTAATCGCACTTAAATAAATTGTATTTGGTTCACAATCTTGTGCTCCATATTTATAGTAACAATATCTTACTTCACCAACGTTTTCATCTACTTCAAAGTCAACTGTCGCTGATGATACTTTATTATTTGTTGATGATGAATATGTTTTTTGTACAGCATTATCTGGTGATGAAACCATCTTAATTGTTCCAACAGTTATTGTTTCTGATGGTGTACTAGGAGTACTTGGTGTACCTGGATCACTTGGAGTTGATGGTGTACCAGGATCATATGGAGTATTATCATTAACTGTTACAGATACTGTTTTATAAATTGTCTCATCTGATGCTGACTTAATATAGATTGTTGTTGTTCCAGCACCAATAGCATCAACATTACCTTCACTATCAACTGCAACGATTGTTGGATTTTCTGCTCCATACGTTAATACTTGGTTTGTTGCATTATCTGGTAATACTTTAGCAACAATTTGTTCACGATCACCAACATTCATTGTTAATGAAGTCGAACTAGATACACTAACAGATGTTACTGGAACGGTACCTGCTTTAACATGAACAACCATTATATCTTTAACACCTAATGACGTTACAGCAACTTCAACGTCACCAGCTTTTTTAGCAACTAATTCACCATTTACAACAGATACTACTTCTTCATCAGCACTTACCCATAGGATATAGTCACTAGAAGCTTTCTCTGGTAATTGGGTATAAGCAATGGCTTTTGTTTCACCTTCAGTTAACGTTACTTCTTTTTCGGATAACGTAATTGACTCAGGCATAATGTATACACCTGGTGAAATTTGCGCATCAACAACACGAATATTAATTGCTGCTAATTTTTCTGCATCATTAACACTGGCTCTTATTTTACCCATACCAACAGCTTTAGCTGTTATTAAGCCTGTTGTTAAGTCTACGGTAGCAACATTAGTATTACTTGATGCAAATAATTTATTCTTAAGTTTAGCATCCCCTGGTGTTACTTCAACCATTATTTCATATGTACTTCCTACAGGCATTAATATTGTACCTTCTGGAAATTTAAGACTTTCTACTTTAACGGAATAATCACCTTCACTAACTGTTACTTCACATTTATAATCTTTACCGTTATATGTTCCTGTTATTGTTACGGTACCGGCTCTAATACCCTTAACAATGCCGGAATCATCAACTGTCGCAATTGTAACATCGCTACTTACCCATTTAACACCAGTAACAGCTTTCCCATCACTAGTTAATAGATTTAGTTGCGCTCCAGCTGATGTTGTTATTACTTTTGTACTATCAGATATTGTTAGTTTCTCTCCTGAACTACTTCCACCTGATGCTACTGATAAAATAATTAAAAACAAAAGTATAACGCCAACGATAATTACAAGTTTCATATTATTTTTAATAAAGCCCATGATACCATCCATACCACTTGAGGTACTTTCTTGACTATCATCTTCTTCTAAATCAAAATCATCATCATTCATACATAACTCCTCTATTATAATTCTATAACAAATTAGTAAAATAAACAATTAAAAAAGTAAACTTTAATAGTTTACTTCTTAAATCTACTTGCAACTGATTCAACCTTTTGTAGTTCAAAACGATATTTTTGTTTTACATTTGGATATTTTTCATGATCTACTTCTGATAAGAACATCTTAAGTGGTCTTACCCATAAGTTCATATCTCCATATAAACTACGATAAATAACATATTCTTCTTTTGTCTCTGAATCACGACAAGTATCAACTACTAAGTAATAATCTCCTTTAAAATGACGGTACATTCCATTAATTTTAAGTTTTCTCATATAGCCTCCAAAATAATTATACAAAAAAAAGATGATTAATTAAATCATCTTTACTCATTTACTTCGTCAACTATAACGTTTACATAAACGTCACTGTTAGTATCTAGTACGTCACCAGTATTTTCTTCTTCAACTACTTCATTACCTTCTAAGTTACCTTCAAAGAAATCATTGATTTCACCTAGATGGAAGTCTTTAGTTTCAATACTATTTGATCCTGTATATTTAGCAGTAGCTGCAATTTTCATAAATTCATCGATATAAGAAGATGCTGGGAAGCTTTGAGGATTAATATTGCTACCAATCATACCTTCACCAATTCTTGTACCACCCATATCAAATACTACATAATAGAATTTAACAGTACCTTTAGCTACTTCATATAAATGGTATTTACTTGTATTATATGTTTTCTCACCTTTGTGACTAAAAACATAACCGTTTTGATCACCATTTAAAGCATCAAAGTTAGCTGTAGCATAACTAGCTGTAGAAATATCTAATGCAAAGAATACAGAACTAGTTTCCATTTCCAAACCATCAGCAGTTATACTTGTCGTATACTCTGATGGAACTTGAAAAGAATAACCATTGTAATTTACGGTCTTTGTTGCCTTAGATACAATTCCACCACCATTTCCACCATCAGCAAATAAAGCTTTGTATGCAAAGTATCCAGCTGCAATTGCTAAAACAGCTATAATAATTAATAAAATTGGATTTGTTTTCTTTTCTGGTTGAGGTGGCATAGCACCCATTGGCATTTGTCCCATTGGAGCAGGCATTGGTGCTTGACCATTCATAGGCATAGGCATTGGTCCCATAGGTTGACCCATTGGTGCTGGCATTTGTTGTGCACCTTGCATTCCCATTGGAGGGTTTGGCATTGGTCCCATACCTTGATTATTAACTGGTGCTCCTATTCCTGGACTAACCATATTTTGTTCTGGAACCGGATTTGGTACTGGCTCTTGAACAGGTGTTGGCTCAGGAATTGCTGGCATTTCAACTGGAGCTGCTGGAACAGGTGTTGGTTCAGAAACTGGTGCTGGTACTGGTTCAGTAACCGGAATTGGTTCAGGAATTGGTGTTACAGCACTAGTTGCTGCACTAATAACAGGTGTTCCACATTTTTTACAAAACTTGTCCTCTGGAATTAGAGGATTACCACAATTTTGACAATTCATTTTTTCTTACCTTCTTTCTTATTTATTGATCTCAAACAAAACGATTTCATTAATCAAATCTTCTTTGATTTTCTTATCGTTACCTTGTATCTTTACACTTAAAATTGTATCGTTTGATAACTTATATGTCAATAATTTAACTTCTGAAATATACTTTTTACTGTAAAAACTACTAGATTTATTCGTCATATATCCAGAATATAGTTTTAAACTTAAACCATTAATATCAATAGTCTTTTCGTATTTCATTTTTTGATAATCGCCATTATTCTTTCTTAAATCAATCAGTGAATCTACTTGTTTAACTGCGGATTCTTCAGAAATATTAATTTCATAATTAAGTAAATACTTATAATCACCAATATCATAGTTATAATCCATACCATAACTTCGATATTGATAAATATTATTCTTATTATCAAGTTCTCTAAAGTTAGTAGGTACCATAATCTTAACTTGGTATTCGGGATTATTACCTTTTTCTTTACCTTTAATATAAGATACTATTTTATTATCTTTTATTTCATTCTTGATATAACTCGAATAATTCTTGATGTAATTAATCTTAAAACTCTTTAGTAATTCTTCTGATACCGATGTATTACGATTAGCAAATTCAATAACTAATATATGATTACGATCAAGCGGATATATTAATAAAACATTTTCATATGAAGTATTTCCAAATGAAGATGATGTTACATAACTGTTTTTATAAATATATGCTTCTTTTTCTTCATCATAAATATCTAAGTTTTCTTTGAAATCTTGATTCTCACGATATGCTTTGAAACTTCCATAAAGCGAAGTATAACTATCGTCTTTTAAGTATTCATACAAATTCTTTAGATAGATATTAATACTAATATTAGAACTCTTTAGATAATCACCAAAGGCTTTATAAGTGTATGCACCAAATAGTGAATTATAACTATTACTTTGATACCCTACAGGAAGATTATAATTAATTAAATAATTATTATTCGCAATCTCATCCGTATAAGTTTTATCTAAGTCTTTAAAGTCATTACTTTCATTTAATTTAACTTTCGTTTTATTAAGTTCTAATTCATCACCTAATGAATATACACGATCTGTTAAAACAAAGTTATAAATAATGTTATTAGCACTATCTAGTAAGATATCAAAATATTTAATATTAGCTTCATAAGTAATGATAACAAGTCTATCACCATCTTTATAAACTCCTACTTTAACATTTGAGTCCCCATTTTCATATAGTAACCAATAACCATTATATTGGTTAAGTGTTATCTTACTTTCTTCTTTGTATAATAGCTTATAATTTTTATTTTCTTTTTCAATATCATATCTAATATCATCAATTAAGCTATTAACATCCAAATATACTTTATCACTTTCAAGTTCCTTAATATTAAAGGTTAACTTGCCTCTTCCATGTGATAATACCAATCTTTTACTTGATCTTTCTTCAATATTCCAACTATTATCATACATTACATAATAGTCACTATTAACAAGGATTTTATCATCAGTATAATAATGATGATATAAAAATACTACAAGCATTGATAACAAGACCATTCCAATAACAATAATAAAGATTCTCTTGTTTTTATTTAACCATTCCATCATAATTTAATCACCACCAATAGGTAATCAAATTCTTCCATAATGGTAATTTGATAATTATCTTTTTCATAGATATATTTACGATCACTATTAAGTTTTTCAACAAATCCTTTATCAATTAAATTCTTTCTAAAGGATATAGACATATTCATGGTATTAGTATAACCAGCCATACTATTTAAGTATCTTAAACTTATATAACCACTTTGATAATTAGCTTTAATAAGTTTTAAGTGAATATTATCTTCAATATTAGTTATCTTATTAACTTTCTCCCACATCTTATTAGATAAATCTAACTTCTCTTCTTCAAGACCGTATGTTACATAAAAGTATTTCTTTAATTCTTCAAATTCAATAACTTTAATACTATTAAAATCAATATTATTAAATTTATCTTGAACTTCAATTAAGGCTTCATAAGGTACTTGTAATGATGATGGGCTATTAATAAGAACGGATGTATTCATTCCTACAACATCACCATTTGTATTAAAGATTAGACTACCTTCATCAGATAAAGATAATGGTATTGTACTTTGGTAATAATTATCATTTGATACTAATAAACCTTTATTAATGGTATAACCAATGGTCTTATTAGAAATGGAGATTACTGGTTCTCCTATCTTAATATCATTAGATAACTTAATACCCGTACCTAATTCTTCTTTAAGTTTTAAAACCGCAATGTTAGCTTTTTTATTAACTGTAACAATACCATCTAAAACTAATGATTTATTATTACTAATAACATTTAATGTTTGACCATTCTTTAATACTCGAAGTAAGAAATCATATGTTGTTACAATTAATCCCTTATTAATAAAGAAACCATTACCGATAAAGGAACTACCACCTTCATAATTACTATTATAGTAAGATAGTAATGTTACCATTTTATCTTTATTATTATCGTAAATATTATTTAATTCTTGATTAGTAATACTCTTTAATTTATTTGTATTATATAAGTTATTTAAACTAGAATCATATTCAGGCGCAATACTTGCTTGATTACTCTTGCTATTTTCATTGATACTATTTAAGTACTCTTCAATATTTTCTTTAGTCTCACCATATAAATAATATAATTTATATTCACCATTATATTCTTTAAAGTAATAATAAAGTATTAAGTTAGTATGTTTTTCTTGATAATTAAGTGGATCTTTGGGATCTTCTTCTTTCATTGATACACTAGGAAGTAAGACAACACTAAGAATTGTATCATTACTTTTAGATACTCTAATATCACCAAAAGTAGAATATTTAATATCAAGTTCATTTATTTTATTAAACATCCCAGGTACTGCAAATCCAGATATTAAGTCATCTTTATATTCTTGACTATTTTCATCATAACCACTTAAGGTTTTATCATCTTTAGGAATTGCTGGTGCATAACGCAGTTTTAAAAACTCTTTATGTCTCCTGTAGAAATCTTTATAGTTTTCTACTTGGTAATTCTTAGTACCTAGTAATAGATAAGTTACTTTTTTAGACAAATCTATTATTTCATTACCAACATCATCATATTTAATTTCATAAGATAAATTATATTCTTTAGAGAATTTACTTATTACTTCATCTTCCATATTGAATTTTATATCTTTGTCAATACTAAAGCTATTAGATGCTTTAACATTAATAAGAAGAACAAAGATGTAGAACATTATTAATAATTTCTTTTTCATCTATGCCTCCACGTACTTTCTTAGTACTTTAACGATATATTTACTAGTAGTATTAGCATTATCATTATTAAGGTATACATCATGGAAAGCTTCCGCTATTGTCTCATCATAAATATATTTTCCAGTATCATCTTTTGATAAAGCATATTGTGATATTTCACCACGCCATTCATCAAAATCGATTTTTTTATTACCTTCAGAGATATATAATTCATAAGCTTCATTTAACATCTTTTTACTAAATGTTGAGGTTGAGAAGTTATCAATTAAAGTATATAAATTATCATTATCACTAGTCTTAAAGATTAATGTTTTATCAATCTTATAGAATTTACACATTGCATAGAATGATAAATAGTGCCCAAGTTCATGAGCTACTGGTGATGAAATTGTTGAATTAGGTGGAAAGTGACCAGATAATGAAGATTGCTTTGTTGTCTCTCTTAATAGATTTTCATTTAAGAAATATTTAGCGTTCAAAACAATACGCATTTTATAAACCATGGAATTATTATTTGATTGCGCAAATGGAAATAATGGTTGATAATATGCAATAACACTTTTCATACTACTATCCATATTACCAATTGTAATATTTGTAATGTTTCCTTTAACTGATGGAAACATTGTATATACTCTATCAATTACGTTATATAATTCTTTAGCAAAAGAAGGATCCATTTCACATAAGTTAACTGCTGTAATATTAAACTTAGTAATCATCTCTTCTTCGATACTTAAAATATCAAGTGGGCAAGAATCTTTTTGAGCTTTAGAATCTTTAATAATTAAGTCGTAAGCATCTTTATCACTATTAATATCAACACCAGAATAAACATTATCAGTTTCAACTACGGTTTGATTAGAACTTCGTTTTATATAATCATTGCTTGCGGATGTAACAGTGTATGTAATATTAATCCTATTTCTTGTATTAATAAAAGAAATTAATAACACGATTAAAAAGATTGGTATGCCAATGGCAAGACCAATGTAGGTATTTTTTCTAAGTGTATCTTTGTCAATAACTTTCTTTTCCTTTTCATCTAAGGAATCAGGCATAATTTTATATCCGCAGTTATGACAAAAGTTACTATCGTTAGTTAAATCGCTTTGACACTTTGGACAATACACACTACTCACCCTATTCTATATAAATTTTACCATAAAAAAAGTAATTATTGAACATAATTACTTTAATTATTTTAATTAATCTTATTAGCTGCTGTATAGTGAACATTGTTATTTAAATCACGTACTTCAAGGATAACATAATAATTACCTTTATCAAGTGTTTCCATCTTTAATTCCATCTCTTCACGAGCAATTGGATGATTATTTTCACTAACACTTTCTTTAAATGATCCACCTATATTTGCATGCGTATATGTTGTGAAGTAGAACTTATCATAATCTCCTTCATATAATAGAGCATATGATACACCATTACTATCTCCACTCTTCTTACTTATATTAACAATATTACCTTCATTATCGAAACTATAAACAACTTTATCTTCAGGAGCATATTCCTCGTTTGTTGTTACATAACCATGTGCTTTAATAATACCATTATTAATAATTGTACCAATATATTCATTACCTACTTTTAGATAATCTTTAGACAAATCAATTGTTAAGGTATTACCATCAATAATAACATCATCACCATATTTAACTTGTGAATAAATATTACCATCACGACTTAATACATAATAATTAACAGATTGAATATCATCTTTTTCTTCATTCGTTAATTCAAGTTTTAATACTTTATCAGTAATATTAATATTGTTAGTAAAATGACCATTATCAAGTTGTAACATTGCAGATGATGTTAATGATGATTTTTGTTTAAACGTAAAGTTATTAATAAACTTATAATACTCATTATTAAATTCTGTATCTTGATATACTTTAAGACCATATTCTTTTATTTTACTACTTCCACGATAAGGGAAATAAATAGATAAACACTTAGAATTACTTTCACCGAAAGTATTTGTATAACAGTTAACAACTGCTTCTTCAAAAGCCGTTAATACTTTTCTACCATCATAGCTAGAATATGTTTTTAATTTATCAACTAAGTAATATAAGTCAACAATATCAAAGTCTTCTCCACCATCAGCTATTGTTGCATATTGATAGATTGTACTTCTTACTCTTGATATTTGACTATAATTACTATTTACATTAATACCTTCAAAGAACTTACCAACTTCATTAGATAAATTATCAATCTTTGATAAATCAATTGTTGAATAAGCCATTACAACATTATTTAATCTTCCTCTTACAACCGTATTTTGGTAATATGATTCAGCAAACTTATTACCAATTGTTTTGAAGTCCATAGATCCTGTAATATCATTTAAGAAATCAAGAACATGAACCCCTTGTCCACCATAAGTTACTTCTTCAGAAGCAACTATATAATCAGCGTAATCTTTAAAGACTGTTGATACTTCATAGGAACTATTAACACAAGTTCTAAAGATAACACCTTCTAATTTATTACTCTTAGTGAATGGACTATTTTCAAAACTCTTTCTAAAATTACTTAAACTCATCATAGCTGAATGTGGGAAGTTATCATCAGAAATAGCTCCATTCCAAGCACCACCATGAGAGTAAATAATTAAATCATATTTATCAGCTTTATAGTTTTGATAACCATATTTTAAGAAAGATGATAACGTATCAGGTTCTGTCATATTTAAAACTGCATATGTTTGTTTTTTTACAAAACCATCTCTTGTTAATTCATAAATAGCATTCTCATTACTATCTACAAAGTTATACCATCTAGTACTACCACCTGTATAAACAATAATATTCATATTATCAAGGTCAACATCTTTAGGCATTATTGAATTTAAATCACTTGTTGCTGCCATAACTTCAGACTCCAAGTTAGAAGCTGAAATATAAATCATTATCGTACGTTTCTTGCCACCACCAAAGGATAATCCTCTACTAGCCACAAATATTAACACACCAACAATCGCTACTAAACATATTGCTGCAACAACAAAAGTATTTTTCTTTTTACGTTGATTTGGATTATATTGATATCCATTCATTGGGGTAATAGCATTATATACTGGTTGTTGAACTTGTTGCATTGGTTGCGTTTGTTGTGGAACTTGTACTTGTTGTACAGGTTGTACTGGAACTACTGATTGTGTTTGTTCTACAGCATTTGTTACTACATTATTTTCAACTTTTTTGCCACAATTAGAACAAAATTGACTACCATCATCAAGTTTATGACCACATTCACTACAAAACATATCTACCTACCTTATATTAATCATATCATTTTTCATAATAAAAAGATAGTAATTTATTCATTTTCACTATCTTTTTCTTCAACTATAATTTCATTATGAATGATATCTGGCATCTTCTTAACACTCTTTTTATTTTTTAAGAATTGTTTTATTAAATCAATTGCTTCATAAGTTAAGTTTTCTCTAAAGACATCATGCGTTGTATTCTCTAAGTGAACAACTTTTTTATAAGGATTATCAAGTTGATCATATATTAACTCAACTGAATCTTCAGGAACAACTTCATCAATTGTACCGCGAAGAATTAAAGTCGGAATATGAACGTTCTTACAGGTATCTTCATTATCTTTAACAAGTTTTCTAAATTCAAAAATATAACTTGATGGTAATTTCAAGAAACGATTTGCAACCATTTTGAAGCCATATTGATCAATTATTTTTTTCCCTTTAACA
>JAEEGL016341716.1_pt1 | contig 31157 bp, 19 predicted proteins | sample 9134231 | NCBI WGS metagenome assembly JAEEGL01 (sample SAMN16246548, study PRJNA631951) | gut metagenome | biome: gut microbiome; feature: rumen; material: fiber-attached | host: Bos | place: Iran: Karaj | collected 2018-10
ATCCAGAGGCCTGTTCCTTTTTTTCCTGCCTCCATATTCTCCAGAACTCAATCTCGCGGAAACTCTTTGGCGTATTCTCAAGGGCAAATGGATCCGTCCGATGGACTATGTCTCCAATGACACCCTATTCTATAGTGCAAACAGAGCATTAGCAGCGGTCGGCATAAGCCTTTTCGTCAATTATTCAAAATGTGCATAGTTAATTTTGAACAACTACTTATTATTTGTTTGAACTATAATTTGCATAAACTTTAATGGTGATTGGAATCTTATTTTCTTTTGCTGGTAAAAGATATTTTTCCATTAAGCCTTCCCATCGTACTTTTGAATTGGAAAGGCCACCTTTGCTGGTATTGTCACCCACTAACAGGCAGCCTTCAGTTGCGTCCTCACTATTACCACGATGAATCAGCACACCTTCAAAACCTGGTACTAGAAGCAGTCGTGGCATATAACCACCACAAAAGTCCCTATAATAATCTATCTTGGAGAATTTCGGGCTTTTACGATTCATGGTTACTCGATAGGTTCCCGTGGGAATGGCGGTCTTGCCATACACCTTTCTTTTTTGCAACTCTTCTAATGTCATCTTTTGGTCTAATCCACGATCTGTATTTTCAAGAGTATCGCAGAATAGCTTCCCATTAACATAGAGATGGCCTATTGTATAGTCTGTTTTGGTTGCAATACGTTTTATAGATAATTTCAATTCTTCCATATTCTATTTCATTTTAACACTCAAACAGGCTCTCTAAACCAGAGTTAACAACCTTAAGAGCAAACTTTTTGTCAACAAAAGCATACCGTCCGTCACTTCGTGCTCTATATTGCTTATAGAAAGCATAATCTTTAAATGAAAAATTATAGAAGGACAACACATCGATTCCCGTCTGTTCCTTCACCTTTAACCTTGTTATGTTTCCACTAAGACTAAGATTAAGAACTTCAATAGGAATCTTGAAATCTGGTCGAACCAAATAGCAGACCTTCTCTCTTTTCAGACGATCAACGGACAAATCTATATCTACTATTTCCGAACAACTATGTAAAGAGAATGCGCTAAAGAATTCCTCCTGCAAATGATTGCATGAAACAACTGAGATTGAATTGGCCAACCCCCAATAAATATCCGAGTCAACGACTCTACCGAGAGCACATGCCACTTCAGCCATTTTGTTGCAAACCTGACTTTTTGTCATTCTATTACTTTCGAATACACAACAACAATTAAAAGGAACAAAAGGCAAATCCTTCATCCAATCTGCATGAGGAACCAATGGTGAATAAGACGAAGGATTCACATCAGAACTATTAATTGCTGACTGCAATTCCGTAAAAAAAGCAACCGCATTCGCAGTAAACTTATACTCAAGAAATGGGTCGTAATGGTCGTAATTCATTCCAGCCATGGAGATCCATAATTGCGGCATGGCCACCAACAGACAGATGTTATTGCACTTCTCCACATTGCGAATCACACCAGACATCATAATAGTACGAATCATATAAAGAATGTCCAATGTAATGGCACTTCCTGTACCGCCACAACTTCCAGTAAACACGATGACATGCAACAGTTCGTCTGTATCAAGTCCTTGTTCCAATTCACATAAAACAGATGTAAGGTCATGGTACACTTCATCATATTTTGACAAGAGTGCAATTCTGCCATAGGGACGCACCGTTTCTACTCCTTCATGCAATGAAGAATTGCGATCATACCAGTCATACCAACTTAAGAACCACTCTTTTTGTGGTGAGTTCATTACTTCCTCTTTGATTCGATCAGGTGCTTTTTCTCCTATATCAACGAATGACCTATGCAGACCCTCTGGAAGATCTTCTCTTTGATGGGCATCCGTATCTATCAAAAGGTACTTATCCTTAGAACAACCTTTTTTATTCAATTGATTTCTTTCAAAGACAGTCTTCACCGTATCTACCCCAGTTCCGCCAAGACCAATGTATAAACAGCTCATACATTCCTTATTTTATTGGGAAAGTTAAGGTTCACTTTGAATGTATGGTTTATCAGTATGCCCATATCAAGGAAAGCACCCTTTAACTTCACGTATTTCCAAAAACTAAATTATGCTCGGAATTACATTTCCGACATATACACTAAATCAAGATACTATCGGCCATTTGGGATAGTTCAACCGTGTCGTCCTATTTATGGAATTAATGCGCCTTGTTCAGCAAGGGCATTGAGCAGATATACTGGCATTGTTACATAGTCATCAACTATTGGCAGTGTCAAAGTTGATTGTTTCTCGTCCCATTTGATTCCCTCTATGTCTTTCGCTACTAGTATCGCTAGGTTATCTGGGTTGACAATATTGAGGAATTTTTCTTTGTTGCCTTCCATAGGTTTAAAAGAAACGTCATTTGACCAAAAATGGATGCCCGAAACTTCCATCCAGTCACAACTGAATGTGTCTAGTCTCTGCTTAAGGCTATCTGCCTGAATATATACGATAAGTCGATTGGACGAAATATCAGAAATGTTTCTTGGAGTGCTCGTTGAAAAACATACTTTATAGAACATGTATGAGACAAGAAGCAGAAGACATGCAAGTAAGACATTTTTTATGATTTGAGTCATATTATTCATGATTTTTTCATTAAAAAATTACATATATTCCTTAAATTCATCCGAGTCCATTACTCGCTTGATGATTTCAGCTTGAAGGCCAGAGTAAGTAGACGGGGTGTTGTAGAAGGTCATAAAAATTACGTAATAATGTAGATTGTCTGGATCCAATTCCGGATCCGTTAAGTCATGGTCTGTAATGACTACCGCTAGTAAGCGGTCATTATCACGAAGCATACGTCCTGTTGCTTTATCAATAATCTTTCCAATTGTTCCAGTTTTTCCATATATCCAGTAATGTTTGTTCGGGAAACGATTCGGAGAGGTTGTTGCTGGGTTGGCTGATAAATAGCCGTTTATCACCAGGTTCGAATATACTAGATTAGCGGTGCCTCCTGTGAAAACTTCATGCATGCCCCTATAAATGGTATTCATGACTTCATCAAAATTGTTGCTGTCAGATTGCAGATTAGCATAGGGGGGATGTGGACAGTTCGGATCAATATTGAGCTTGATCTTTGCCTGTCCTGGCAACAATCGAGCATACATTTGTGCCATCATCAGAGGAGAAACATTCCACACCTTACGTTGTCCTGTAGCGGTTTGACGGATTGTCTTCTCTGCAAATTCTCGACCTTTTTGTGTTCGCATCTTGGCATCGAGGAAAGAAGGTTCCGGATACACATACGATAACCGTATTGAATCACTTATAGAGGAATAGAGTGAGGTCTTGTCATTCCTTTTGAAGGATGCCGATAGACCAAATAGTTTTTCGAATTGTAACTGTAGTAGTGATTTTGTTTGATCCACCGATACGGGACTTTTGTTAAAGGCAAGAGGTCTTCCTCCGATACGCATGATAGGCCATGCCTCTTCATATTCTTGACGGCTCATAAATCTGGGTTCTTTGACTCTCCGAAGCATGGTCGTTTCGTCTTTGGATGGGGCTATCTGTAGGAATGAAGAAACCCTTGCTGGAGAATAGAAATCTGCTGGGTATGAGCCCATAAATACAAGTATCGAATTATAATAGTTACTTGATCTTCTTATATAATAAAGGGGATTAACCATACCTGTGTCTCCTTCATCTCCAAACGGAGAACGGAACGGACTATTCTTATGGAATGGAATTCCTGTGTAATGTCTTTGTAATATGTCTCCTCTTTTCATCTCGACGCATCTCAGTCTGATTGTGTCGAGATTCAGGGCACTCCATCCTGTGAATGGAGAGCCTGGGCAGCCAAGATCGAATCCGGCTGTTACTGCTGCATAGACCAGCGGCTTTTGTGTCGAACCCATTCCGAATCTGAGTGGCAGAAGTGCTGATGAGCCTAGGCAACGACGTTCTTCATCACTGCCATGTCCCCCAATCATGTAAAGTTTCTTGTCCATATCGAGAATTCTCTTCTCATCATTGGGGTCTAATCGATAATTGGGAGTTTTGAAATCCACCATTGCACATACGTGTCCATTTCCATTGGCGACTACGACGGCGCGTTCTTCCCCTATGAGGTTGCTTCTTTCTATAGTACGGTAAATAGCAAGCTCTAGTTCCTGGTCTGGTGTGATCTGAATATCTCCAAGTTGTGATTCTTCTTTATCCCTTAACCGTTTCTCGGCTATCAACTTCATTTCATTTGTAAAGTTGCGAATCCAGAAATTCTTGTCTTGTAGAGGATATACGAATCTTCGTTGTCCGTTGACTTGCAGATTCCTGGCCCATATGGATTGCTCGGGCATAATGGTCGAAAGATCCACATTTCGTGCCCCCATGCTGACCTTATCTTGAGGAAATATTCTGACACTTTGGCTTAATATATTTTCATCGATGTTCAGAGGAGCCTCAGAGCCCTTTGATCGAATGCTGAAGATGCCGTTCTTCCTCTTCAGAATGACAACGTCCTGTCCGTCCTTGAACCAGCGGCCAGGGAATCTTGTCAAATTATAATTGATAGTATTAATTCGATTGTCAATAGCCGAATGATGCGTGCTGCCGATGACGTTGCCCGTCCAGGAATATCGCGGTCTGCTGGGAAGTGAGGCATGATAGTAATCGGTTCGAACTGCCAGAGTAGCTCGTCCTGTATTACGATTGCGATGCATATGCAAGATTCCATCGTAACTGTTACGACGTGAAAGCTTGTCGATGTAGTGGCGATAGAGACGTTTGGTAAGGCGCATGCTTTCATCTTTATCCAATGCGTTTTCAATGTATTTGCCATAGGTCGCATCGAATGCCTTCATGACGGAATGAGTATTGCCTATGTCGGCAATATGATGACGATAGTATGCGGTGTCATTGCGGTCAATTATGGCGGCCTGCCAGATGTCTATTAGATCATTGATGCTATAGAGTATACCAATAGTCTCATCTTGCTCTTCTTCCTCCAGATTATCTTCTCTTGTTGGAGCATTTGATGTGGCCTGGTGATTGTTATGACGATTGTCTTTAATCTGCAATTCTGAAACATCAACAATTGGACGGTTTAGAGTCTGCGACAGATTCTCCAAAGCGTCAGAGAGCTCATATACGCCCGACTGGTAGTGGCTGATTACTTGTTTCATCGAAAAACCTATGCCAACTATAAACATCAAGAAGAGGAAATACCACATGTTTTGGGTACTGGAGCGTATGATGCTATTATCTTCTTTGATCGATCGATTGCTAACCATCATAGTTTCGTGAATCATCGCACAAATCCAGATGGCCAGAAGTGCTAAGGTATAAAGAATGGTGACTTTCGAATTGCAGCTGATCAATGGGAAATCTTGACCCAGGAAGATGAATCGGCGTGTAACAGTCATCCATATCAGCAGTGATTGGACGAAGAGCAATAGAGGGATTTGAATCATTAGGCCCTTGGCGACACGACTATGCGAAGAGCGTGAGATGCCAATACATAATAACAACAGGAAGGCACAAATCAGGGCTATCGGTAAAAGATGACCATGTTCTGCAATCAAGTATCTCGATAGGGAAATGTCGCTGGCCTGAGCGCCCCACATAGCTCCCAATTTACTATGAGGCTTAAGTTGGAAATAACTATGCCCCCAGTCTCCTAGAAGCTTGATGTCTTTACCATCATTATAGTATTCAGCGAGAATCCAATCGTTCAGTGAGGCTTCTAGAAATCGTCGTTCTGTTTGAGCATCACCTATAGACGAGAGTTGCTCAGCTGGAGATGACATATGAACACGGATTCGCTGTTCTATATGATTTCCTGGAATAACAACATTTGCGAGCAGGAGGGCTCCAATGATTGTAATCAGAGCAGAACTGGCCGAAATGCCCCAAATAATCCCTTTCTTAAAGTGTCCTGCCAAGATTCTGCATACCAATAGAACGATTACAAAGGCTATTAGACCACATGATAAGATGAAAAAACAGGGATTGCTGATTGCCAGTAGGAAAAGGTCTTTGTAGAATACAAGTAGCCCTACCATTAATATCAGGAGCAGATTGATCCATCCGCCTCCTTTGCCTCCTAAATATAGGTCTATCTCTCTTAACTTCAGCTGGGTCCAAATTAGGCCGAATGATAAGAAAAGGATACCAAATCCACTATCGTTAAAGAACAAGATAATGCTCCAGAAGAGCATATTGAACGACGTCAGAATAAATGGCTTCACATGCAAGGTCCTCAAGTATGAGGCTGTGTGGCCTTCTTCATTTTTCTCGTCCATATCTTCTTTGTAAGTGCGCCCATATCGTGCCGTAAGAAGCATATCGCCCAAGAAATAAGAAATTATTGGGATAAAGATAGTACACCAGCGAAACGAACGCCCTAAGAAGCAAAGAGCCCCTATGAGGAGAGAAAGCAGGAAGAATATGCCAATGAATTTGTCATTATATAATTCCTTTCCAAATTCTTTGAAGGTCTTTAATTGATCATTGTCTTGGGAAACCTTGACATTATTAATTGAGTTTTGTAAAATTTCGCGCTGTTCCCTCGCCAATGTCATGGGATCCACATCATTATCCGAAGCAGAATTCGCCGATCCATCAATCACACTTCCCAAAAATTTGTCTCGTATTGTAAGTATATTGATGGTTCGGAACCAATTATAATTCTGATACTGGAGCACACAATGCTTGAAATAGAATAATGCGACATAGAAGACGATGGTGAAAACATAGAACCATTTCCACATACTGCCTTGCCAGAAGAAGTTGTGAAGCTCAAAGTTAGTAATCGAATTGACGGGAGGGAAAACAGACATTCGCCACATTAGAAACAGACGAATGGTCATTAGGCAGAGAATAAGCATATAGGCTGCTAATTCAACATGACTATATGTTACAAGAGATTCATCGTCTCGTTTTCTGACGTTATCATCGTCTCGTTTTCTGACGTTAAGGACTATTATGCTCAAGATTGTCAGCAACAGGAGGTATAAGCAGATTTTTAACTGCGAAAAAGGTGTTGTGGCCCTAAAGTTCTGAACTGATACCATCCAATTCTCACCAAAAATATCATCTTGAGAAGTTGCTCTTACCCCGATATGCTGAAAAGGTGTTCCCGCTTGTACGTCTTTTGTTAACGTATTGCCTACGGCCAGCTGCATCTTCAAGGGTTCATTTGTCGGACCAGAGATGAAAGTCAGATACGACGGGACCATGTTATGTCGATTGCCCAATCGATGGAAAAAGTCAAACAGCAAGACATTCTCAGGCAGGTCGGGATCCACTACATCATTCCCGCTTCCCAGGGTAGATGTTATATATAAGGTATTGCGCGCTTCACCGCTTATCTTTGAGAGTGTGCGGTAGAAGGGACAATTATATTTCAACTGAATGCCCGAATTCCCTTCTTTGCTTTCTGCAAAAGATAATGGTTCTGTATGAACTTCTCCATAGCCGAATACTATTGTTTGGCCGAATGGAATGCTAATTGATATTTCTTTGTCTGCTAGTGCGGAGAGTTCAAATGTTTGCCCATTACATTCAATAGCCCTTATATTTCTATTTTGTAGTGCCTCAGTTTTGATGTCAAAGGTATATAGGCCTCCCAGCTCTTTGAAAACCTCATTGCGCATTGCGGTCGGACGAACTATAGGACGAACCAACGAGAGCCCCATCATATCAAACCCTTCGATTTCAGGCAAAATGCGGTCCAATTCATAACCAGTATGCAGGTAGGTCGAAAAAGCGGCTTTTTGAGGCTCTTGCTCGTCTAGTTGGAACCAATAGGTCGTACTGTCGCTACTATATATGCTGTACCAATGTTTTTTGTATTCATGTTCTTCTATTGTCACTTTAAGACGATGATTGGCATTATTGATAAGGGTGAACGATGGATTTGAAGGCCCCACGATAAACGATTCCTCGTAATTGATGATCTCTTGTTTGTAATTGCGAAGGTTTTCATTATAATAGTAACGATAGACAGGACGTGTTACACCTCTCAGACGGAGTTGTACCATGCCTCCACCAACATCAGCTATGGTAGCTTCACCTGGGAAACCTACGGTATCCAGGAAAGCCCGATTATTGTCTGCTGCTAAAACAAAGCCATTGGGACTATTAATCTCCAATCCATCTACGCGTACGGCATGATGATCGTTGTTGTTGAATACCTGAGAAGATGGATTGATATAATTATTGAGAGCAATGTAACAGCACAATAAAAGGATAATCAGAAATAAGCTTCCAATTCTGGCATAATGAGGAGGAATCGGAGTATTGTCCACATCTTCATTGTTGTCCTCTGGAGCTTTTCGTGGCGGAAAAGAAAGAGGTATAATAATAAGGATGACAAATACAAGCAGCAAATGTAGGAAACCAAAAGTCATATTGGCAATCACAGATGCAACTAGGCCAAGAATAAGGAGGCCTGACAAAACTATGAGTAATACAGAGCGATAGTTCATAATAATAGAAAGGATAGAATGAGTATGTTAGATTTCTGTTGGCGCTTTTATTTGTAAGGAATAGCTAACTTATATCCTGAGAAGATTATTGGGTAATTGTCAATGTTCAGGGGGAGTACAGCGTGGCGTATGGTGCGAGCCCAGGTTGGCGTGACAGTGGGATCTGTCGTAATCTCCTTCGCTTCTTCATAGGCCTCTTCTTTCGTTTTTCTTTTTTCAATGATATCTAGGCTGAGTTTCTGCTCGGGACGTGAATTATTATCTGGATCAGCAAGGGTCTCAATTGCATCAAACGTCAACCATAGTGCTTCCAGCATTTCAGCAAGGATCATCCGGTTTGTATTTTCGGTTCTTTCTTTCTCTGCTGTTCGCAACATACCAATCATCGGTTTCATCACTTGTTTATGAATGAGATCAACTCGACGATATGCTTCTTCCATCTTTCGCAATTCCCTGAAAGTTTTCGTTAGTTGTGGCGGCTTGTTTCTGAACGCCTCAAAAAAAATCTCCAGTTGACCTATCTGTTTAGATATCGATTCCTCTCCAGAAAAAGATTGGACAGTGCGGTTGAGACTTAAAACCTTATCGCTTAAAGCCTTGTATTGAGTTTCAATTTGCTGGAGCTCTATGATTTTAATATCGGCGGTTTGCTTCTCCTTGACTAAACCCTCTGTTTTTGATTGAAGATCGGCGTTTTGAGTTTGTAAATCATTGAGCTGCTCATCCTTGCGTTTATTGAAGAAGTAGAAACCTCCTCCAAAACCTGTTAGTAACGAAACTAATACAATAATAATAGTATAAAGCATAATTTTATTTGTTAAAAACATCAATTGGATTAAGCCCAGAGGCGTTTGTCGTAGTTGTTGTAGTTGTTGAACTAGAATTAGTTCCCCCTCCAGAGGAAGTGGAGGTCGGAGATGTCGTCCTGGTAGTCGCAGGTGGAATTACCACATCTTCTATTCTTGTTATTTTGCAATAGGGGAATAGGGATTCAAAGACATGATTGCCACTGAAATCTTGCGCTTGCGAAATTGTTCCGGTTTCCCCTTTCTGTCTTGCCCAAATTTCTCCATCCGCAAAGAAGATTTCAAAAGAACCGGGCCCCAAGTGTGCCGGAAGGAAATATCTGCAGTTCCCTATTTGAATCTGGTCGCTGTGATTATTCACATTTTTGCGGATTCCTTCCCTGAACTGACGAATTCCCATATTCTTTTTCGGCAAATAACCATAATCGACAGGACTTGGACCTTTAATGCCTCTGAAGACTTCTTTCACGATATCTTTCATGGCCTGTATAAAGCTCTCTTTCAAAGAAGGTTTCTGCGATGGCGGTGTTGGTGTATTAGGCATATTTTTGTTAGTAGGAGTCCCGGTTAGAGTATTATTTGACAGCATTTCTGGTTCTCCGAGGAGCCGACTGTCATAAGTCCCGTCTTTTATTCGTGCCGAGATCACCAGGCATATGTTCTTGAGCGTGACATTGTATCTCTTTGTGTCGAATTGCTTTCGGACTAGCGTTTTGTTTAGGACTTTGTTTAATCGGTTTTCCATTTTATTGCGCAATGGTTCTAAAAGGAATCCTCTACCGGCAAAGACAATGTAATCAGGCAGATTGGTGTCTTTGTTCCCTGAATTACCGACAACAAACCGATCTTCGATTTTTTCAGCGACCGAATCTATCAGAGAGTCCATCATGCGATCCATGAATTGTTCAGAATCCGATACGTAAACTTTGTTGTTGACGATATCTTCTATTTTCTGAACGAGGCCTTCCAATTCCAGGTTTTTGAAATCACCACTCAAGGCAAGATCGGCGTTTGAGGCAGCCTTTAGGACTGAGGGTTCATGATAATATAAGACTTTATATTCGTCAAGAAGTTTCATGAGCTTTACGAGGGATGCTGTGTCTCCACTGCCGTTTGCATTGGCTTTTGATGGGTCAGTTGAGTCTCCAAGGATCTTATTAAAAATATAATCTTGAATAGCCACCTTGCTATCAGCACTTGTTATTCCTGGAGTTTCTGCTTCAAGTAGTCCATGTAATATGACAAGAAGCATAGCATATGACATTGCATTGCCCGCACCAATAATACCATCTCGATACAAATTGTTGAACATCATGTGCTTGGATGTGTCATAATTGAGCACAGAAAAGTCCAGTGTGCCTTTACCGGCATCCAGAATAAGATATTTCCCCATTGGGAAATCCTTGGGGTTGCTTAGGCTGACATTGCCGATAAACGATGCATCACTTTCAGACACTGCCGAAGCTTCAATACCCACAACCGAAGGAGTTTCAGATTTCGTCATTTTTTGCAGGTCGTCCTGAATATAGTGCAAGTTTTGATGCAATCGTTTATAGCCATATACATTGGGCATTAATATGTGGAAGGCGACAAGACAGCAACTCTTGGATTGGTCGCCTAAATCAGGACAATTTGATTCGATATTCTTTAGCGCTTGACGAAGAAAGGCATTAATAGCATAGCGATAAAAATAGTTATCTTTGATTTTATCGATTCTTGTCTGCTGATCACCGACCTTTACCTTTTCTAGTTCTACACCACCATATCCTGCGATCTTTACATTCGGCATAGGAATGTAATGTTGTGCGATTTCTTCTCCATCTTTGGATTTCGACAACAGCAAGAGCAGATTATCGGTCTGTAGTGTCCTTTCCCAAGGTTGAGCTCCGGAGATAATCTCTGAATCTAACATCTTTCTGACAAAGAAACGGCTGCGATACAGATAGTCATCAGACGGATCATATTGAATATAATCGGACGCTTCTCCTTGCCCCTTTCTCATTTCCTCTTTTATGAGTGAGAACAGATTGATAAAGGAACTCCTGTCTATCGTCTCTTCCCCTCGATTGCTGATTGCCATCTGTGATGCCTCAGAGCCGAAGTCTAATACCACATCATATATCTTCTCATTGGAGCCAAGAAACAATTCAACATCAGCAGTGGAATCAGGAATAGCATCATTGAGGTTTGTAGTAGGGGAATCAAACAAGTTTATATGGATTTTGATTTGTTTTATACGATCCGGTTCCTTGAACCTTCCAAATAGTGCGCCATTATCCAATTTGAAGATTCCATTCATTGTCACATTTTGGCCGGTATCTCCTAATAGATTGGGATGATTTTGTTGCATTTTCGCGGCAATCTCCCTTCTCTTTGAGCAATCTATATTGACTTCATAAATGTCATATTTGTCTATGTCATGACCTTGTTCCGATGTCCCTTTTGCAATCTGCTTCTCGGAATGCAGATTAAAAGGGTAATAATTTTCAGCCTTTTTGTCTGATTGAACGATGATGGGTTGAATTGTTTTGGATGTTGGCTCATCAAATAGTGTGAGCAATTTAGTTTCGCCCGACAGATTCAAAATATAAGAATTGTGACGATTGGCACTCTCAAAGTTAAGAGTCTCAATAACGTTGTTTCCAATAAGGACCGAAGCTAGTTTCATAATTCGTATATGGTATTGTTAATTAATTTATGCCCAAACCACAGGATTTGAGTGTATCTCTCCATTCACGTAAAGGCCTGGAAGAACCATGTCTCTTACAGTATTGGTTTTCTGACGATGATCAAATCCTTCAGGCACATAGTTTTCGATATTGGTATCTACAACATTGTTCTCGTATTTGTTGGCAGAATAGGTATCTACATATAGGGAAGGAACCAATGCTGTGATATTGCATAGACCCATAAGGCCTACAAGTTCATCATAGGCTCTCAGCATCTCATCGACACTAACTCCTTGCTGAATGAACCAATTGTTCCAATCCTTCGAAATATTGCGATAAGCAGTCATACGCATCAATTCTACTGCAAAGCTGTATTTGTTTTGGCAGAGTTCGATAAGTTTCCCTTGCATCAATGAAATGATTTCTTCTTGAGTGAAATCCTCTTTCATTTGGAATTGTGCTACGATATTGTCATGGAACCAGGCATAAAGATCCTCTATGCCGTTAACGATTCTATCTCCTTCTTGTTTGTAATTGTCTCGGGCATTTTCAAATGCTTTCTTCGAAGCTTGATACAATCGTTTGATATAATTTTGCATATTGGCAGCCACAGACTCTCTTTCATAGTGAATCTTTTTCCTAAGGTCATTTACCTTGTCACTTTCTTTTCTGAGTGTTTCGTCCTTTTCTTGTATAGCCTTGTTGAACTTTTCGTCAAATTCGGTATTTGCATCTTCAAGGGCTGCTCGCTCGTGCCGTTGCGCTTCTGCAAGTCTTTCCTCAGCCTTGATTTGCGTGGCAAGATGTTCTTCCTGTTCATGTCGCAATTGTTCTCTTAGACTTGTGACTTCCGAAGTCAGTCTTTCTGTAACTGCTGCGACCGCTTGTTCACGGATACTTTCTTGTTCAGATTTGGTGGAAGAGATAGCCTGATTAACCGCCTCTGTTTTTTCCCGCTCAGCTTTAATCAAATCGTTAGCTCGACCTTCTTTTTCTTTCATAAGGTCTGCATTTAGTCTGGACTTTTCTGCATTCCAGGCGTTCTTCTCTTGCTCCGCTTCTGCACGAACATTGGCCACAGCTGTATTTACGGCATCAGCGATTGCTTGTTCTTTTGAATCATTGATTACTGATATTTGATGCTCATAATCATTCTTGACTGCTTCAGCTGCTTGTTCCTTGATCTGTTGCTTCTCTTCTTCGCTCAGAGATTCGAAAGTCGGATGTTGGTTTTTCAAATCCTCGATTTGCTGAAGGGCTGAATCCAGTTCACCTTTCTTTTCATTGAGCTTATTCTCAACATCTTTTTTCGCTTCTTCTGCCACAATTTTTTCATAAGAGATTTTATTCCTACTATCTTCGGCTTCTTTCTTGAGAGCAAGCGCATTCTCCTTAGCCTTTATAGCTTCTGTTAGTTCTGTTTCTTTAGCTGACAGTTTTTCATTTAAGTTGTATATAGTATTTTGTAATATCTGTATTTCTGGATTGTCACTAATCGAAGCAATGGCTTCGTTTTTGGCAATTTCAACCAGATTTGACAAGTAAATTTCGAAGTTTAGATCATTAAGCGAGTTGGACACATGATATTTCCTATATATATCAGTTTTTTTGAAGTCCTCAATCAACTCAGCTTTCCCTCTTTCTTTCCCGTTATTTTCCCAAAGTAATTTCAGGGTTTGGATTTTGTTTCTGATTTCTCCATTGGGTTCATGATAATTAACTCCTTCAATCAGGAGTTTGTTGAGGAATACCAATATATCTTCATGTTGTTTAGGAATAATAGCGGCTTGTTCCTTTAACAGAGGCTTTGCTTCCTCCAGTTCGGAGAAGACATTATTAATCTCTGAATTATTATCCCTTTGCTCAAGTTTATTCTCGACTTTATAAGTTAGACCTCTCAAATAGTTTTTGATGGTTTGGCCGCATGGAGAACTATCTATTTCAGCTCTGATAACATTGAGTTTGTTTTTAAAATTCCCCAATTCAAAGTCTTGTATTTTTTTTATCAATTCTTCCAATAGGCCTTTTTTCTTCTTGAGATTGAATCCCAAGAAGAAGGCTTTGAGCGCCTTAGGGGTCTTGATACTTTCAATTTGGCATATTTTTTCATTTATTGTTTGCTGTTGCTCTTCGCTATAGTTCACGAGGTTGTTTTTGATAGGCTCCAGTTGCTGGTCTATTTCCCTTATCCCTTTTTTACACCGACGATATCGTAGCCATAGCCAAACGAAAAGACCAAGCAATAGAAGGACTGCTACCGATATGATAGTAGCAATTGTCTTCCAGCTTCCATTCTCTATCTGCTTAGGCTTGATCGTAAATAGAAATATTGTTTTAGGGGTAAGGTTTTGACCTCGATTATCAAGGATAGAACATATAAGATCACATTTAATATTGGTAGCATCTTGAATCTTCGTTTTGACTTCATAGACTATCTCGCCAGTGTCAAGAAATTTCTTGGCTCTTTTGGGAGTGAAAGTAATTTCATTGAACGTTAGAGACTCAAATTTGGCATTTTTTCCTCCATAAACTGTGATTTTGGCAATTGAATCATGGACCATCAAATCTAGAGACTTGCCAGGACTAAAGTTGTCTATTTTGATGAGCCCTGGCTTCTTGGATTCTCCTCTTCGATAGGCTTCTAGTTTAACGCTATCAATACTTTCAAATTTAGGACATTCATGAGCAATGATGAAAGACAAGTGTCGCTCATTGCTCACCGATAGTTTTATTTCCTGTGGATCTGAATAATTGTTATCTATATATTCGTAGTTATCAAAGTAACGATTGTTCTTATGTCCTTCAAATTTTGCATCTTTGCAAATAATCTGTGCCTGAGAAATAATATTAATACTCCCTGTTGTACTACCAGGTAGCTTGTTCCTCTTAATCTTCAGTTGCTTTTCCCCTACAATAATATAAGGGATCTTGCTGTTGATGGCTGCAGAGATATCATAAGCCGGGGCCTCTAAGTAGCCCAAACTTAGACCATCAGCTCCATCTAAAATCCCTATTTCGCAAAAATTGTCATTCGTATCAGGAGTCTGTGCTACACAAACGTAGCTACTCAAAAGTAGAGAAATGACAAAAACAATTAATTTGAAAGCTTTCATAACTATACTCATATTACAATTTGAAAATTACGGGCCATAGGCTCATTCTAAGAGACATGTCATTGAAGTCCACATGAGGACTTAATGTTAGATTCTGTGCGCCAATTTTGAAGATTAGGCGATTCAAACTGTCAATCTTCAGGGTAAGCGTAAATTCACTATTAATGCCCATAAAATCTCCACAATCTCTGCTGAAGAGGACCGAAATCATCTCGCGATTGCCATCTTCCCAGTCTTTGGCAGGATTGTCACTATAAGTCTGTACGAGCCAGATATGTCCTGCCTGTATGTCATGGAAATTAAATTGCTTGGTAATTTCATACTCGTCGATAAAGACTCCGTTTGTCGCCTTTGATGCCTTGATCTTTGCGTCGTTTCGGCTTTGTATGAAGGGACGGTAATGGAAACCATTGACATCTTCCCAAAGCATGCCATAATGGGCATAAATATTTCGACCCTCTAGTCGTATGGTTTTGCCACCGTCGCCAAAGAAGGAAACATAGGCTAAGGCTCCTTGTGCAACCGAAGTCTTCAACCCATCATCTGACTGGACCTTAGGAGCCACTCTGTTTGTATGTGGTATGGGTTCAAGGGTGCTTGGATTTAGATTCGCCATCATTCCAACGTCTGCAAAGCGACAGTCGGCGCACTTTGGGTTCTTTCCTTTTTTGGTCAAATATTCTACAACACCTTGTCGGATTTGGCGAAGGTGGGTGCTTCTGCCAGAGAAGATTAGTGTGTCAACAGGAAGCTTGCCAGGTTCCTTGCTGAACATCTTGGCAAATTGGTCAAGTACATTGCTGGTGGCATCTTCGATATATTTTTTGAAAAGTGGATGTGAAATAATATCTTTCACAGTGAATGGAACCTTATAGGTCGTTCCGTGTTCATAATCTGGGAGCGGTGTAGAATCAGGTTTTGAAAGTATTGGTTTAACTTTTTTGCTCACATAACCTTTAAATTCATTTACCTCGTTAGCATAAATGCCTCGTTCTTTCACTGTAAGTGCGAGAACCGCGTTCCAATCAATATTAACATTTTGTATCGTGTTGCCCTCGCTATGAGTTGTAGAGAGCGCCGAACTTCCTCCATCAAGGTTTAGACTTGTGTCGAGCCTTCCTGTTGTGGAGAGGGTATGACCATCATCCTCTTCCTTGTCTCCCGTTATCTTTGTTTCGATGGGTGTAACGGGAGTCTCTGTTATGTCGATCCTATTTTTCTTGGGTAATTTATTGATGAGTTTGACTAAAATCTCAGCTATGATATAATCTAGATAGTTGCCGGCTTTGCTGACACCCATTTTACCTTCGATGGTGATATGCTGGGATTGTTCAGTGTTGGTGGCCGTGCGCACACGATGCAGATAGGTCAAGTCCAGGGTTCCTGCTCCCATATCATAAACCAGAAGATCTTCTTCGAAACTTGTGTATCTGTCTGGAGCGCAAGGGAAATACTGCTCATTGGCCAGATAATAGCACGCAACAGCATCTGATTCGCTCACAAATCGGATCTGGTCCATTCGAATGGTGGGCATCAGACGAGGAATCAGTTTCCTCAGCATTTCTACATTTTGGGGCGTAAACGTATTGGGGATGGTGAGGATGATTTTCTCAAGAGGACGATGATTATGTTTTGCCACCTCGTCTACAGTCGGTCGTACATAATATTCGAAAAGCTGATGGTAGATAATCTCAATGAGATTGTTCACGTCGCATATTTCTGTTAGTTCATTCGAATCTGGATACTTCAGTTGGCGAGGAATCAAATTCTTGGGATCATTGGGATCCTTGGCAAGATACTTAAAGTTTTTATGTGCATTATCACTAAAGATATCAGGCAAGGTGTCAAAACCAAGGATTAGCTTCAGACTAGGTAGCTGATAATCGATAGCACCAGCTGTCATGCCAGTTGTGGGAGAAAACCAAATCGCCGAACCGTCAAAGTCCGTTGCTGGCTTGCATTCTTGATAATCACCGGTATTGTGGTCGTTGAAATAGGTAACCGATGGCAGGAAGTCGTCAGACGACTCTGCTATATCCATCTGTCTGCTCGAATCGCCTCTATAGGCGCTGGTAATGAACTTGCTTTTGCGGTACTTGTTCAAAGCCAGGAGTGGGGTGGTTTGTTGCCCTATGGCGCCATATAGGGCAACCACGGCAGAAGTGCCAAAATCCAGGCACAGCCATTCTGGGGCAAGAGCTCGCTCCAGTCGAACATGTAACAGGCAATTGCCCTCCTGCATAAAGCCTTCATTTGCCTTCCAGAAACCCGATGGGTTTTTCTCGCAACTTCGGATTAAAACCCCCGTGCGGTCAATTAGGTATTTGTACGAGAAGGGAATCTCTACGATAGCATCATAAATATACCTGCCATTCAGATCCTGATAAGGTACAATTGCCGGGATGTCTTTGGCACAATATGAGAATGCCAGCTCGAATGAATTGCTATGATTCCCGGTAAGCCTTTTTTTGCAACGGAGTGTATGGATGCCATTGTCGCTTAATTTGAATATCTTATCGACTCCTTGCCCTAAGCCCTGACGTGTCTTGATTCGATTTATACCACTGACTTCATCGGGCACATCCCTAACCTCTCCTAGTTTGAAGCCTCCAATGATTATGCCGGCATCTTCATATCCGGTTTCAGTTGTCTGTGCTTCATTCCCAAATACAATGTCAACGACGACATTAGCTTGTCCTTGAATAGGGATTTTCTGCAGTTCAATGCAGTCACTGTTCGTCAAAGATAGGCTATATTTTATGACTTGACCTGTGATATCTTTATCTTTCAATGTTACGCTCAATGCTGTGAGCGAAGCGTTTTTGTTCAATGGGATGATAGCATCCAGAGACTCGATAGCGGCAGATCCCATTTGGGAATGTTTTACTGAGAGATTGATTATGCCTTGATCCTCATTGGGGTTTTTGAGCTTGGCCATATCAATGTGAATAGGGATTGTAACCACATTGACATCTGAAGTATCATCATTACGAGAATAGAGTCCTTCAACAACAAATCGATGATTCGACGGCACAGCAATCTGAAGTGCCATCGAATCTGGGTCCTTAACAACCGAGCCTCTGGCTTTTACAGGATGGCTTTCTTCCCATTCGGGCATAGTCCCACCTTTTCCATCATCCTTCAATCCAATAACTACCTCTTGATTATTGAGTTTCAGGACTCCTCCTTCCACGAGGGTAGGATCCATTTGCTGACTGGCCTCAAGCCAGAAGGTCAGATTAGCGGCAGGCGCACAGCGGAGGTCGCTGGCATGATGCAGCTTGAGTTCGGCGACCTTTGGCCAACGTTCCCCCTCTGTCGGCTGATCATATCCATTTGCTTCCTGATCCGAGTAGGTTAAGGTTGTATTGGTTGCAACCAATACGGCAACATAGGCCAGTGCTTCACTCGCAGAAAGGTTGAGTGTAACAGCAACTTTCCCATTAATCGTATAGACGATAGAGTTATTGCTTAAATCAGTAACAGCAATTTGGTAATCTAGCCCATATTTTTCACTATAATTCCCATTCCCAGATTTTTGTAGCGTTTTCTTGGTGCTTCCATCTATAACCTGCATAGGATCAAACACGAGCGAAAAGGGGGTGATGCTTTGATTAATGTCAAAGTTCAGGGATGAGCCTGACTGAGTGCCAACTTGTACTGTGAGAACCAGGGATTTGTCTTTAAATTTCAATCCATCTTGATTGTTCGTAATATCAACTTTGATATTATAATGTCCAGAAGGTTTGCTATTAAATACTCTATTATAAATCTTGCTGGGTTTGCACTCAATGCTTGCATTGAAGATAGTTTGCCTATTTTGCTGTGGATTGCCAAGGTAGACATTGCACTGATTCTTTGTCTCCTTATTGATTACTTTAATAATATTTGACATGGTGTTGTGGGTTTATAGTATGTTATTTGATTAGTCGTAAATTACAATATGTATGTTTTGGGTCTTTGGATGGTACTTGCGAATCCTGAAATACACGATGATTAAAACTGCAATCATCAGCAGTATCAGCAGGAAATCCGTCCAAAGTGCCGCTTTCTGCTGGTCATCGAGAAAATAAATCCAAAGCCAATCAGGGAAAGGCAGAAAACTGCATCCGAATAGATGAGCCTCTTCATCATAATAGATAGGAACTTTTGCATTCAGACCTTTCTTCCCCAAAAAAATAGGCGAAAACTCTTCAGGATTCATTTGTGTGCAGTTGTAAAAGCCGTCAACCAATTGCAGCCAGGCTTTTAGATCGACAGTCTTGATCCGCGACCTCATTTCTTTGGGTATGGAAAAAGAAATATTCTGATCATAATCAAGGTTCTCATATCTTTGTATTTCCATGCTATCTCCTTTACCAACGTTGATTTCGATCTTGTCAATGTTGAATTCAGGATTGTCTTGAGGACCGATAGTAAGTTCTATCTTATATTTGCCTCCTTTTTCGCGCTTAGCTCTTGCTACCGGTGCATATTTCACAGCGCTTGGCAAAGTGAAATTCTGTTGGTGGGGCTGAAATTCGTAAAGACCGACATAGAGCGTATTTATTTTAGTTTCGTTGATGAATGCCATATAGTAATAGCGTTCAATCAGCGAGGTGAATGTCCTGATTTGGTCGATCTGCACCCTCCTATCTCCCCTTTGCATTAAATACAGATCTTTGATTTCTTCATAAAAATCGTTTCCGTTATAGTTGTGGTCGGTCACTCGAATGAGATAAGTGCGTGAAACCCTTGGCATCTGCTTGATGCATTCATTTTGATCCAATTCCCTATTCACGGCTTCCTGCCGCTCGCCAACGATTCTGCCGACTTCGCTCAGCAGATATGGTTTTGAGATAGACAGTAGGGACCATCCGTCGCTCGTCTCAGAGTGTCCTACATTGATTCGGCTCCAATTATCGATGAAAATTCTGTTCAAATCCACTTCGCTGTTCAATGGGCGGCAGAAATATTCCATATCTTCACTGGCAAACAGTGGGTGACAGTAATTCCCTCTTACAGAAGAGGATCTTGGGTTGAAGCGGAACCTGACGAGTGAAAGATAGTCTCCTTGTTGATAGAGGGTATCTAGCATTTGTCTGATGGCCCTTCCTATTTGCAAATTACTTGCTCTGCTCCCGATGCCGGCATCATCTACTGCTACGATGATATGTTTGGTCAGGGACCTAGAAGATTCAATTGTCTGGGTCCAGCCATTTTGCATCAATACCAAAGAAAGGATGATAAATGTATATTTGACAATTTTTTCCATATCTAACACCTTAATCGTCAACCACGGGATACCATTCTCCATTTGAGGGGAACTCAAAGGGACAGTCACTTCCCACAATATGGGCATTGGGAATCTTAACCTTTGCTTTTACAGTGTGTTTAATGGCATCTACTAAAACCGATAGGACGATGCGAGTTTCTTTTGCCAGGCCCGAAGACACCTCAAAATCTTGGATTCCTCCGAAATCCAAAACTCCAAGTTTTTGAGCCAGATTGGTAGAAGATACACTATGAGGGCTTTGATAGAGCCGAAGTTCACCAAGACGGAAATGGAAGTCATCTACGAGTTCATTGGGAAAAAGGATTACGTCATACTCCCCAGACTTTTCATTCCTTCCTACTACGGTTTCGAGGTGAATCTCGGTATGTAGCACAGAGATGCAATACATCGTACGATTTTCGAGCGAAATATCCTTTATAGTTGGCAGTTTGCCTAGGCGGTATGCACTATAGAGGGAAGCTCCCCGTGATACACTGTCAAAGTCATCTGAATCGCCATCCATTATGACAAGATTCGCTCTAGGTATTGTTTTTTGTAGGCATTTTCTCAGTAGGGGCATTCTCATGCTTCCGCCCACCGGGAGGAGTCGTATTTGGTTTACAGGGGTCGCTGTCTTTTTAATGCCCTTCTCGGCCAGATTTTTGGAGATTTCCCTGAACTTTTGGCTTCCTTTGTTAAGAATACTGTTTATGCAGTCGCTTATACATTCACAAAAAGTGCGCTCCTCTTCGTTTTTCCATTCTTCTACCCAATGTTCAAGTTTTTTACGACAGCAAGAGACAATCAAAGGAGTTCCTGCTCTACTTGTTTGAGCACCCTCCTTCTTTACTGCAATAGTGATATCCTCGTCATCTGCTATGCAGGTGTCTGATAGCTTTTTCTTTAGTTCTTCACAGGCATCCCAGAGCCATCTGCTTCGAGATTCAGAAGTCGGAATCTTGTAGAATTTCACCAGATTATCCATTAGGATTTTCGTAATATCGTCTCCTCCTAGATTCGGGTTTCCATCGATAGCTAGCACGAGGAAGGAAAGCTTATAGGTCACTCGTCTTTGAGAGTCCTGTGACTGTTCAATCTCCACTCTGACATACGCGGTGTCGGTCGTTCCTCCTCCAATGTCGCAGGTGATGATACCGATTGGCACCTTTGTCCGAGCCAAATCCTCTAAATGTTCATAGGTATAATAGAGAGCAGCAGCAATCGGTTCCGGCAACAAATCAAGATCATCCTGTGGGTTAAAGGTTGTGGGGAAATGCGTCGAAAAGGCATTGACCACGGCCTTGCTCATCAGACGACAATTAAAGTTGTTGTATGATTCAGGGACGGTAACAGTCAAATGAATACGTGATCGTTCGTCAAGGTTAGACGTTTTCAAAATGCATTCCGTAGTGAACCTGCGTATGATCTCATCTACTGGGACTAACCCTTCCACCAACGGGACACCTTTCTCATTTGCCATTTGCGAAAAGCTACCTGTATTGTTGAGGTATCTTTTAGGTGAGGGTACAAACTCACTTTGCTTTTTCCACTGCGTTAAGAATCCGGGCCAGGAGAGATGCCCTCCAGGCCCCACAATCACGGATGAACGACAACGTGCCTTCTCCTCATATTTGTTCTCAGCAAATGCTGAAAGAAGGGACGTCGTCGAGCCATAATCATATCCTAGTGCAAGATACTCGCTATGATCATTATTTCTACAGTTTTCCATATCCACTAAAATATCGAAACACTATTATCAATTTCTGAATGTAAAAGGAAAAAGCTTCGCTAGAACCCACCACAAGGTTGGTTCTTAAAACATATGCAAAACCGATTACATTGCATATTTTGCTCTATTTCGGCTCGCAAGATACGCATTTTTTTTTAAAAACAGCAAAAAAAATATATAAAATGTCTTAGAAATGCGTGTAAATCTTATGTTCAACCGATTGCGCAAAGTCAAAAATGCGTTAAATTCTTCTTGTTTTTGGACAAATGCAAATAAGAAGTTGCAAGACTGAGAAAGTGCCTGATAAAATGTAAAGATGGTTTTATACTCTATTTTTAAGTTGTGTTATTGTATTTTTGTCGTCTATCTATCTGCCGATTTTGAACAAATACGTAGAAAAAACAATTCAGATTGACTATTATAAAATAATGTTTACAAGTTTGTTTGGAAAATAGTATCCATAAATATACTGACTTGTGAAGAAGGTAGAGCCGCCTAATATGCCTCCCATAACGGGAACGATTGTTCTTTTATGGGTGGCATTAATTTATTGACTTCAAACATACCATCCGCCCATCCATCCATATTATTCATCACTATTGTCTTAGAACACTAGTGTTTAGTAATTATGCTTATTTCCGTTTCATTTTGGATACTATACTCATTATAAAATTACCTATATATTTGATACCAAAGAATATAGCTAGAATGGCACCTACACCAACAAGGTAAACTACATACAGTATGAGACCTATCCATGCAGTCCAGACGATGGCAATAATCGTTCCGGTATCCAAAAAGGCAAGAAAATGGGCAGGCAGTAAAGCTTTAAGTTTATCTGTTTTCCTTTCACTTGCCAATAACGCATTATATGAAAAATATAATACCACCCCATAAGTGATGGCAAAGAAGATTCCAAATCCGCCATATAATAGAATATGTTCAGAAATAGATCCTACATCATCCCATTTTGTATGCCATACATCATAGCAACAATATCCAAAAAGAATTTGAATAAAGAAGATAATTAGTCCGAAGATGATACTTATAGGAAGCTTCCAATTTGAGGGAGAGATGAAACACAACGTAATAGATGCTACTCCAAATGGCAAACAATAGAAAAGGATCACAACTTGAAGTAAGTATAGAATGCTAGTGAACTCCTCAAAAATTTCAATATAAAACAAGTTGCCCGAATCATTATTTGTTAATGGTTCATGGTTTATACAAAAGCCAACATCCCAATTAGGATATTCTCCCCCGCCGGGCCATGGAATACTAAACTGAAATAAATACCCCCATCCTATTACGCATACTACCAATAATAAAACGCGAAAGAGGCTTAAAAAATAAACATCCAAAAACATCTCGACAGCAGACGTTGAGTACATGTCGTTTTCGTTTTTTTTTGTCAATATGGAATCGTTCATGACAAGATGTATTTTAATTTATTATTTAGTTACTTCAAACATTTTGTAAGTGTCTGAACCGATGTGTTTTATTGATTTTATTTAAATATATACCTAATCATTTCATACACAGCTTTTACACGTGAGCCGCACTCACGACACATCATGATGAGTTTCCATTTTCGACTTGAAGTGTTGGCAGCATTGTAGGCAATAGCATCTATACCATTGTATTTTGCCATGAATAATGCACGTTCGTTATGAAATCGTTGTGAAATGATAATCAACGAATTTACGCCAAACACTTTTTTAGCTCTCACTATGGAGTCAATAGTATGAAACCCTTTGCCATCGAGAGTAAGTATGCTATCGGGGACACCGCGTTTAATCAATTCTTTTCGCATTGCTTCTGGCTCATTATACCATTCGCTTCGATTGGCTCCACTAATGATGATTCTGTCAATTTTGCCAGCCGAATACAAATCCACTGCTGCATCTATTCGACGATTGAAGAATTGATTAGGGCGACCGGTGCGGCCCTTTGGGCTGGTCCCTAGTAATAACCCTACTTTTTTATGGGGTATCTTTTCCACGTCGGAATACATACGTTTCCATGACGCACTGAGCACGATGATTTGGCTGGCAATAACAATTAGCAAGCAAAATAATAATGATTTCACAATTATCCAAAGCATACGCTTTATAAAAATCCAGATAATGCTCATATTATTACTATTCTAGAAGAATGACATTATAACGTTCCACATTTCATGAGGCCAGCGCAACAATGAACTCCACATGCCGTAGCCATAATAGAAAGGCTGGGATGGACCTTTTGTGTACATATTTGGCCAAAAGGAAACCAGAATTATACACAAGTTTATAATCCAACTAACTATAATATAGAAGTAAGAAAATGCCAATGGATATTGATTGATATCGGACTGGTGTTTTCCAATTTGGTTGCGGAAACAAATGATGTGAAACGCCAGCGATACACCTATGATGATATCAAATACCCATTTCCCGTGAAAATCGAGAAGATGCCTAATTGATAATAACATGTAGGTATATAATGGAAAGCAATAGGGAGCCAGTGAAACTGATGCACGTCCCCATTTTTTTACTCCACTATATGTAATTAAACCTTTGCCTTCATTTACTTGGACAGAGTGTATTCTGCCTTGCAGAATTAGGGCGAAGAAACCATGAATTTTCTCATGAGTGTCCGTTTCAAAACATGTTATATTATGCTTCACCCTACGTTTTAAAATCACATAGCTAAGCATCCCCACACCGACCCATTGATACATCGATAGTTGTTTAAGGAACGTTCCATTCGATGGAAAGAAAATTATTTTACCGATATAAAGCAGATATGGTAAAGTCAGTGCGAGCAGTACTATGAGTATAAGTGTAATTACAATTAGATTGTTTTTGGACATGGCGACACTTTTTCTTTTATGGTTAAATGAACTTAATCATTCAAGAATCAATTACTAATATTTTAGACACCCGGGCAACGGGAGTGTAGCAAATAACAAAATCCTAGCTCTCTTGACAGTAAACTGACATATTATATATGTGTTAGGGACTTTGTTATCGTATTTTGAGGGTCATGATAGCAAAGGAGGCTAAGATGAGAGTGACTATCCAGAAGCGGGCAGTGACCTTGTTCTCGTGGAACGAACTCTTGGGCCACTTCAATAGAATCTTGTCCATCGTTAAAAGATCGTTCAATTGCTTGTTATTAAGGCGAAATGCTTCGTGGATCGGAGCGCGGTTTACGAAACGATACTTTTTCCCAATGGAATTACCCCTCCGGGCGACAAACGTCTGGCCGAGTGATGAGATACTTTCGATGAGGAAAATAAAGCAGATAATGGGGAGTAGTAACTCCTTGCGAATGATGATGGCCATCACGGCAATGATGCCACCGATGGGCAGCGAACCCGTGTCACCCATGAAGATCTGGGCGGGGAACGCATTGTACCAGAGGAAGCCGATTAGGGCACCCACAAACGCCGCACCAAAGACTACCAGCTCCTGGCATCCAGGGATATTCATGATGTTGAAATAGTCGGCAAATCCGGCATGACTGGAGAAATAGGCCAGGATGACAAGGGCAACACTCATGATGGCCGAGTCGCCGGCGCAGAGGCCGTCCAAGCCATCGTTGAGGTTGGAGCCGTTGCTTACCGCCATGATGATGAAGGTGGTGACGCATACGAAGAAAACCCAGCCTGCAGCCTGCTGCCAGCTGCCCAGCCAGCCAAAGAAGCCGGCATAGTCAAGGTTGTGATCTTTGACGAAAGGCAGGGTGGTCAATGTAGATTTGATGAGATGTCCGCCTTCTCGCATTACTGCATCGGGTGCCAGCCAGAGGGTGAGTCCGACACCCAGTCCGAGCAAAGCTTGACCGAACAGCTTGACGATGGGACGCATGCCGTTCTTGTTTTCATCGCGATATTGGGCCGATGCGTTACAGAATTCGCTGATCTGTTTGAGGAAATACGGCAGGTGGTCGTATTGCTTGCTGTGCCCCTTGAGATAGTCATCGAGGAAGCCGAGCAGACCGAGCCAAAGGGTGGTGAACAGCATCAGGAGCATATAGATGTTGCGCAGGCGGCCTACCAGTAGGCAGGGAACGATAGTAGCTACAATGATGATGATGCCGCCCATCGTGGGGGTGCCTGCCTTTTTTTCTCCATGAGGGTCGATTTTGGGATTGCGCTGCGCCTCAGTCATGTTCTTGCGGAGCATATAACGGATGAACCATTCGCCGAACGTCATCGAGATGATGAGTGCCAGGATGAGGGCGGTAATGGCGCGAGTGGAAACATAAGACCACATGCCGGCACCCGGCATGTCAAAGGCATCGTTTAAATATCTGAAGAAATAATATAACATTTTTGAATAAAGCGGTTTTAGTTAAATTTATAATGATTCAGTTTATCATCGTTTACTATTCTTCCTTCTTGGAAATTTAATGTAATCCCAATAGCTTCGCTTGAGCCCATCACAAAGTAATGATTGGTTCAACGTAAATCACAATAAGCTATGATCAATGTGTCAGAAACACTGATTTTTCGGTGCCAAAGGTAGGACTTTTTTTTGAAAAAAACAAAAATTTTTTAAAATATTATTGTTTAGTGTGGTCGAACAACCGATTGCACAAAAATAAACTACAGTTCTAGGTTGGTTCAACTCGTCATTGCCCAAAGTCTAGATTGGCGTGAGACCTATTACGGGTATATGTTTTAAGCACATAGCTGCGGGGGGTGATTCATCTGGCAGACACTGAGACATCACCCTTATTTTCTACATATATTATATAGAGAATGACTTCTATCTTGCTAGGAATTATTATTTCTCTAGGAAAAGACTATTGATTTTTGATTAGATTTTCAACAAAAAATAGCCTCAAAACAGAAGTGGACAAATCCAATTAATGCCACCAAAGTAATCAACTCTCCCAAAAAACAGAGAACAACAAACAAAGATTCTTTCATGTCGACACGTTCCATATAATCAGCGCTTAATCTGGTTTGTTCAAAACCATAATCGAAATCTGATTGAGTTTGAATGCGTTCTAATAAAGCTTGTTGTTCCTCTTTGGGGAAAAGCTTTTGAGCTTCATATATGATTCTATTTAAACATTTATTGTAAAGGTCTCTATGAATGCTATACAGTACATCTACTAGGTAAGACATTGCATTCACCTGATTAGGTTTAATGGAAGAAGAACTGCAATGAGATTTCTTCGGGTAGTCAGACAAATATGAAATTGATGTTGAGTTCAGAACATCGGTTAGTAAATCGTAATCGAGTTCCCGAGTGATAGAAGATATATAGACGTTAAGCATCTTCACATTGTCAACGAGTTCTCGGAAAACCGAATTGTCGACTTCATTACGTGTTGCATTGTTAAGTATTGCAATAACTTCGTTTCTGATATCTATGAGTTTTGATATTTTGGGGGCGATCTGTTGTGTATATCGAGCCATCTTATATTGTCTGATGATAAATTGCCTGTTATCTGTTTTTGACAACAGATAAGACAATATAGCATTATCTATTTGTGCTGCCTTGGGGCGTAAAGACTCTACCTCTTCAGTTTGCTTATTAATTGGAATCGTCTTCTTATTATATAACGCTCCATTATATAAGAATTCAGAAACTTCGACTTTCCCATTTTGAATACTTTGTAAAAGAGTCAAATCATTTATGGCAGCTTGATAGCGCTTGATGACAGTTTGATTTTCAGCAGTAAATGGATTTTCTGGCACATCGCCGTTATCAATGTCGTTCGAAATGTTCAAAGCATCAGCATCAACCAAAGAGAAAAAGTTTCTTTGCAGGAACACAACTAGCGATGGAGGAATAAGGAACCGGTAGTGGTTATTATCTACCCATTCAATAAACTGATCAAGTGTTATCGAATCTATGTTTTGCTGTTCAGGATTCTGTTTTTTAATTTCCTCCAATCTTGCCCGACCTAAATCTTGTAGAAGCTTGTCGGAGAAAAGCGTTTTAGAATCAATTTTGGCTACATCATCATGTGAAGACTCCTTTGTTGTCTTATTAGCCTCATCAATTCTGTCTTCTAATGATGGGTGCGAAGCCCATATATTGTTAACCTTTAGACGTGATGGAATTTTTGCAGGCGTATAGAAAGGTTTGGAGAAAGGAATGCGATAATCTAATTTTATCGTATCATTTTCCTCTAAATATGGCAACATTATATCATATCCTTTCCAATAGCTTTCACATTGCTTGTTCTCATTCAGTAAGTTGGCGACAAATGTTTCATACACATTTTGCCTCTCTGCAAGTATCTCAACCTTACACATAGCAGAAATGAATACATCACTTCCGACACATGCACACGACACAGAATCAGCATCATATTCAAGCTGTCGGGAAAAACGCAGATTGCCCCTTTGTACAAAACGATATACCCAGAAGGTGAGTTTCTTCAGAAAAGTAGGAAGTTCCAGGTTTCGCATCATGTTGTCAAGGACAGTAATTGTTCTGTTAATGACGCCATCGATTTTTCCCGTCTTCTGGGTATAGTGTCCGAACTCGTGTGCAATTATAGATTTCAGTTCTTCGGTGCTCATTCCATTCATCAACCCGACACCAATCTCCAGTTGCTTTTTGACCGGGATAAAGATGTTCCAAAACGAAGTATTAAAAAAAAGGCAGGCATTGACATCAGAACTGAGAAAAACATGTTTGGGCATTTCACACTCTGTGAAAGCCGCTACGTCGCGGATAATCTTGAATAGATTAGGACAATCTTTTTCTGTTATCTCTATATGGTCATCGCGTTCATATTTGGTAACGATGAATGGAGATCGCAAAAGGCCGAATCCTATCTTGACAACAAAACTCCAGCTTGCCACAAGTAAACCAATCAAGACAAGGCCTATTCTATTCAAGAAAGCTTCAATATTAAAAATTACGAGAATAGTAGCACCGATAACTAATAGCAGAAGAATGAATGTAAAAACGAGCATAAGGATGTAAAACAACAAGAATACAGAAATTCTCATCAATACATCCCTTCGTAATTTGTTGATATTTGAACTTTTTTCCATTGTTTATCAGTTATTATCAGAATTAAATTCCATCTGCATTATCTTCCGAATGGCAATATCATATACCGACTTGTTTCCTTGTAATGGTGGTGCCTGTCTTAGTAGGCAATCCTCCAATCCTCTGGATTTCAATTCCTCTTCTATCGCTTCAATAGCCTCAGGAACATAGTCTTCTCTATGGTTGGTAATCATATCAATCAGCATTTCATCAGAATGCTTTTTCATAACTTCTGAAAATTTGTTCATACTCTTGGCGGGAATTAATTATTTAAGATTTGCAGTTTAATTCAATAACATAATATAATTACTTGATCATCAAAAAGATGTTCATGGTTTTGTTAAGTCATTATTTTCACATTTCTTTGTGCTGCATTCACAAATCTAGTAAAAGGATTGACTAGGCAAATATACATAAAATACCAAAGATATTATACTGTTTGATGGATTATTTCCAGTTTCGAAGGATTTTGTCCCAATATTTTACAGGATTGTCAGCTCTACCTTCAGTTTGAGGAACAGTCTTTCAAGTTATCACAACGGTTGACACAACTGCTCGCTGATGTGCATAATCCTGTTCCAAGGTACTATGCCAATGCCTCCAAATATCTTCTTTTTCTATTATTATGCCTAGTGGAAGTGTCTGGAAACAAATCTAGGACCTTCCCTTTTTGAATGTCACTAAGGGCGTTGATTAAGAACCATCCTTCTATTAACTCAAAATAATAGAAAACAGACTTTCCGCTTTGTTCAATGATCAAAAGGCATTCTTCTACTGATTTTGCTTTTAAGAGTTGAATATTATTGATTATATCTTGATGATTTCGTTCTGCTGCTTCTACTTTCGCTTGACCTTCTGCACGTTTCTTTGCAATTCTTTCATTAATACCTCGATGAAGCGTTATCCCCATTTTTTTAGAATTATAGTCATCAAGACATTTAGAATCAATAAAAACAACCATCCTAGAACGAAAATGATGATGTTCGCTCCTATATACCCCACGTCATAGAACGATTGTCCAAAAGATTTGAGTTCTTGAACGCAGAGATTGAACGCTTCTTCTAGCGGCATAGCATAGTGTCGGCAGATGAGTACAAATCCAATGACGTACAGCGATGCATAGGCAGCAGTTACAATAAGCATCGCGATTCGCAGCGTGGACTGCTTCTTCCTTACATTTTTGACCATCGTAAAAAAGATGGACAGAGCTGAAAGAACCAGAATCAATCCCTGAATATAGATATTCCCGATTACGCAGAACTCCTTGTAGGTCAAGCCTAGTGCATACGCGCCTGCCGCCATTATTCCACAACAAAGGTCGAAGAACACCATGTAAAAAGATAACCCTCCCATTATGCTTATAGCAATGGAGATTATCGCAAGAAGCAAAACTGCAGTAGCAAGCGTCCTCCCTGTCCATTTCCAAGGATGATGATCTATTCCAGTCTTATACACAGCAAGTGCCACCAAAACATTGATTATCGAAAAGCCGGCAGCGCACAAATAGATAATGAAGTTCATGGTTGTCTGATCAGTGACGCCGGTTGCCACTTCCATCAGCACCTTCACGTTTAGGAAGTCATCTCTCTCAGGCAAAACACCATTCACTCTTAATGCACACGTTCCCCATACTATATTATATAATAAGGATAGGAGCAGAACCACAGCCGCCATAAGACTGCGTTCCGCCTTCATTCGCTTGGCTGCAACGATTGTTATTGGTAGCGAAGTGATCAATATGCCAATAACGGAGAATAATAAAGTAGAATTCATTTTTTCTTTAAACAAGTTTCTTACCTCCCATGCAAACCAAACGAGACATCATAGATCGAAGGATCAAAGAAGGAGGTCGTTCCATCACGATGCCGATACTCCACGAAGTTGTGGTCCTTCACGAAATTCTTGTCCTTAGCCGGTGCCAGGAAATAGGCGATTTTGCACACGTTGATGCCACAAATGGTAATATATCCTACCACAGGCTTCGTCCTCGCCTTGCTGTGACATGCCGCAAAAGCGTAATTGCAGATGTTGGAGCACAGTTGGGCATAGCCCACACAATTCGCCTTCCCATCCTTCAACGCGTTCACCCTTGTGAACCGCAACAGCTCGGCA
>JAEEGL010571240.1_pt1 | contig 31154 bp, 27 predicted proteins | sample 9134231 | NCBI WGS metagenome assembly JAEEGL01 (sample SAMN16246548, study PRJNA631951) | gut metagenome | biome: gut microbiome; feature: rumen; material: fiber-attached | host: Bos | place: Iran: Karaj | collected 2018-10
ATATTCTGCCACCAAGGGTGCCATCAACTCTTTTGCCAAGGTATTGGCTGTTGAGGTTGCCGCCCGCGGCATCCGTGTCAACTGCATCCAGCCCGGTTTTATCCGCACCCATGTGCTTGATGCCGGTGCTGTTACAGAGGAACAGCTTCAGGAACATTTCAAAAAGTATCCTTTGGGGATTGGCAGTCCTGAGGACATCGCTTTCCCGACCATCTATCTGCTGTCGGATGCAGCCAAGTGGGTCACGGGGGGCGTGTTCACCATCGATGGCGGAGGAACGTTGCAGTAGTTAAGAGTTAAAAGTTAAAAGTTTGTAGTTATGAAGAATTTGATCATATTAGGGGCGGGTAATATCGGCAAGATAGTATGCGAGTATGCCCGACTTATGAAAGAATACAAAACAGAATGGGATATTGCCGGTTATCTGGAATTTGCCGGGAAGGACGTTATTGCCGACCCCAATTATCCAGCCATTATCGGTACCATTGAGGATTACCAGCCAAAGGCTGATGATGTTTTTGTGTGTTCATATGCTGCAGTTGACGACCGCGAGAAAAGCGTGGCAATCATGCAGGGCAAGGGCGCAAATTTTGTGAACATCATTCATCCTACCGCCAACATCCTTTCCACCAACAAGATGGGTGTGGGTAATGTGATAGGTGCTTTCACCACCCTGTCGGTGAATACCACCATCGGCAACCATTGCATTGTGCAAGACCACTGCAATGTGGGCCACGATTGCGTGCTTGGCGACTTCACCCACCTTTATGTGGGCAATATTGTTTGCGGCATCAATCCACTGGGTCGAAAAGTCACCCTTTACACCGGATCTGTGGTCTATCCCAAACTCAAAATTGGTGATAATGCCACAGTGGGAGCCGGTAGCGTGGTGATGCGTGCCGTCAAAGCCGACACTACTGTGATGGGCAACCCTGCTAAAAAACTGGAATAATGAAAATAGGAGATAGTTTTGAAGAAAAGCTCGTCTTTGATTACGACGAGATGATCACCTTCCTCGATACGGTGAAGGATATCAATCCCATTCATCGTTTGTCACCCGACGAGTTGCAAGACCCCGAAAAACGGGCTGAACTGACCGTGCAGGGCATGTATGCCGTCTGTATGTTCAGCGGTTTGCTGTCACGCAATTTCCCTGACAGTATCAATGTTTCACGCTCGGCTACGTTTGTGAGGCCGGTACTATTGGAGGATACTTATACCATTGGACTAAAAGTGCGTGATATTAGACCGGAAGACAACATTGGCGTTTTGAAAGGCTATATCAAGAACTCTAAGGGCAAAGTCTGTATTGATTGCGTCACCGAAATTAGAAACGAAAAACTGTTTGGTAAAAATGATTAATCCATATTCACTTGAAGGAAAAACTGTCCTTATTACCGGTGCTTCATCAGGCATTGGCAAGGGCGTCGCTATTGAGTGTTCCAAGATTGGTGCCAAAGTAGTGGTTACGGGGCGAAACCAAGAACGTCTGCAACAGACCTACGACCTGCTTGAGGGCGAAGGCCACCAAATGGTCATAGCAGATTTGGACAAGCAAGAAGATATTGACAATCTTGTGGCCACAATCCCCGCTGTGGATGGTTTGGTGCTCAACGCGGGCATGGTCATCAAGTCGCCTGTCAAGTTTGTCACCCAGGACAAACTCGACCAGATTTTCCAGACCAATGTTTATGCGCCCATGTTGTTGACCCAGGGACTGCTGAAAAAGAAAAAACTGAACAAAGGAGGCTCCATCGTCATCATGTCGTCCATTTCGGTCAACTATGCCACCATGGCCAATGTGCTGTATGCTTCCACCAAAGGCGCTTTAAACTCGTTCATGAGGGTGTTGGCTTTGGAGGTGGCTCCGCTGAAAATCAGGGTCAACTGCATCCAGCCCAGCATCATTTTGGGTACGGCCATCTTTGGTGCCAACCCGATGCACGACGAGTTGTTTGAGTGGGGCAGCACTTGCCCGATGGGACGCAACGGACAGCCGGAGGACATTGCCTACGCAACCATCTATTTCCTTTCCGACGCTTCCACTTGGGTTACAGGTAACGCCTTTACCATCGATGGCGGCATTACGTTGAGGTAGTTAAAAGTTAAGAGTTAAAAATTAAAAGTTAGAAGAATGGCATTTATAAAAATAGAAAATGTAGCATTGAAAGGGGTTTCGGCATGTGTGCCAGCCAAAGTGGTGAAAACCAAAGACCTGCCGATGTTTGCTGCCGATGGTGGCGAGAAGTTCACCAAAACCACAGGCATTATTGAGCGTCGTATCGCATCTGATGGCATCTGCACCTCCGACCTCTGCCAAAAGGCGGCTGAAGGCTTGTTAGAGAAAATGGGGTGGGAGAAAGAGTCGGTTGACCTGTTGGTGTTTGTTTCCAATACTCCTGATTACCGTTCACCTGCCACCTCCTGCCTTTTGCAGCATCGTATGGGCTTGCCCATGAGCTGCATGACTTTTGATGTGTCAACGGTATGCTGCGGTTTTATTCAAGGTATGACCATCATCGGGAGCATGCTTTCGTCGGGTGTTATCAAACGCGCCCTGATGTTGGCTGGCGACACAAATTCATTGACCTCGTCGCCTGATGACCAATCGCGTTATCCATTGTTGGGTGATGCGGGTACAGCCACGGCTTGGGAATATACCCCGGGGGCAGAACCCATCTATGCCAACTTGTTGTCCGATGGTTCCAACGAGGACTTTGTGGTGAGTCCCGATAGTGGCTTCCGCCACTTCGTCACGCCCGACTCGTTCAAGGTTCGCATGTGCGACGACGGCATTATGCGTGCTCCCATTCATGGCATTATGAACGGCATGGAGGTGTTCTCCTTTGCTATTTCTGAGTGCCCGAAGTCCATCAAGTCAATGTGCGAGCATTTCAATATCGACATGCATGATGCTGTTGATTATTACCTGTTCCATCAAGCCAACTTGAAAATCAACCTCACCATTGCCAAAAAATTGAAGCTGGATGTGGAGAAAATACCTTCCAACATCCAAAATTTTGGAAATATCTCTTGTGCAGCTATTCCATTGTTGATGGTGACCAACATCAGCGAAGACATCGCTTCAAAGAAGCTTTCCTTGTTGTTGTCAGCCATTGGTGCTGGTTTTGTTTGGGGGGCTGGATATTTGAAGACAGATAGTATTGTCTGCACTGAATTATTCGAATTGTAATTGTCATGCAAGTTCATCGTCTCAATAATTCGCCTGTCGATTCCAATTGCTTTGTGTTGATTGGAGAGATTGATAACAATTGCATTGTTATTGACCCAGGAACAGAAGATTGCCAAGCGTTGTTGGCTTTTCTCGATGCTTACGGGCTACAAGTGCAATACATATTCTTGACTCATGAGCATATAGACCATATTATAGGCTGTAAAGCTTTGAAAGAGCATTATCCTCAAACCAAGATTATATGCTCTGATTTGTGTGCTCAGAACTTGAATAACACGAGGGTCAATCTCTCTCGTTTTGCAGAACAATTTACGCCAAGAGATGGTTTTCCTGAGCCAGAGTTAGTTTATGCTGACCGCTTGTCATTTGAATGGCAGGGTGTTCAAGCTACTTTCTTCAAGGCTATGGGCCACAGCCAAGGCAGTTCTCACGCTCTGATAGGCAATTGCCTCTTTGTGGGTGACACATATATCTATCATTTCAAAACAACCACTACACTACCCGGATCCTCAAAAACCGAATTGGTTAAGACCTTTGCGTCATTGATAAATGATTTTCAGGGAAACGACATTGTTGTATATCCCGGTCATTTCGAATCATGTTCAATTGCAGATATGAAGAGTGAACTTGAACCTCAATTGGCCAATATTAAAAGCATTATTGAAAAGAAAAAACACTGATGGATGAAAACTTAAAGGCAAAAGCTGCCGCTGGTATGTTGTGGACAGCTATTGAAAAATACTCAACAATGGGCATTCAGTTCATTTCGGGTATTATTTTGGCACGCTTGCTCACGCCATATGATTATGGATGTATTGGCATGCTATCAATTTTTATGGTTCTTGCCAGTACATTTGTTGATGGGGGGTTCGGTTCAGCCCTCATTCAAAAAAAGCAACCTACTCAAGTAGACTATTCTACTATTTTTTTCTGGAATATGGGTATGTCTGCAATGATGTATTCTGTGCTGTTTTTTTCTGCGCCTTCAATAGCGGATTTTTATGATATACCACTTCTTTCTTCTGTATTAAGAGTTCAAGGCTTAGTATTGTTTATTAACGCTTTTGGCCTTGTTCAAAGGAATCAATTAACAAAAAAAATCAATTTTAAGGCCATTTCCATAGTCTCAATAGTCACATCTATTATTTCATTAGGGGTAACTGTTTGGATGGCTTATAACGGTTTTGGTGTTTGGTCTTTAGTGGCACAAAATCTGATTACAAACGCAATTCCCACAGTTGTATTTTGGTTTTATGTAAAATGGAGGCCTAGTTGGTTGTTCTCTTGGCTGTCTTTTAAAGAATTGTTTGGATTTGGTTTCTATATGTTTCTTACCAATTTGTTGAATCAGTTTGGTAGTCAAATATCGGGTTTGTTAATAGGTAAGGTATATAATCCTTCAACGATGGGTTATTACTCCAAAGCTTTAAGTACAGAAAAATTAGCTTCTCAAAGCATATCACAAGTGATGTCGCAAGTCACATACCCTCTATATGCAGAAGTTCAAGATGATAAGCAGGCTTTAATAAACATGATTCGACGATTGACGATGACTTTAGCTTACATTACATTTCCACTATTGTTCATTCTACTTCTTTGTGCTAAACCTATTTTTGTGTTGCTGTATTCTGACAAATGGCTTCAAAGTGTGCCATATTTTCAAGTATTATGTTTGGCAGGGTTGGCTACATGTTTGATAGCAGTGAATTTACAGCCGATTGCTGCTATAGGGAAAAGCAAAACTATGTTCATTTGGACAGTTATCAAGCGTGTATTAGGTATTTCTTTTGTGGTGGGTGGCTTGTTTTTCGGTGGAATGAAAGGATTGTTGGCAGGAGTATTGCTAAATACATGGTTTTCTTATTTTGTAAATATTTGTCTGGTATCAAAATATATAGGATATAAATGGAATAAACAATTATTGGATTTACTTCCAGTAACAATAGCTTCTGGTATTGCAGCAGTTATTAGTTATGCCATAGGGTATTTTTTGAATTTGAATATGTATTCTGATGGCATCGTTAAGTTTTTGGTTTATTTAATTATCTATTTAAGTTGGTCCTTTGTTTTTAAGCCGGAGGCATATTCTTATTTCCTTACCATTATTCCTTCCAAATTCAGATTTTGGGAAAATAAACCAAATAAACAATAATACAATGAGATTCACAATTATCGGCTGTGGCAATTCTGGCCTGATACACGCAGCCAAACTATACGAAAGAGGCCATGAGGTGGCTTTGTTAAAGACATCTAATACGAATGGCCGTTTTTTCGACATTATTCACGAAGAAAACGGGTTCAAGGTCAAAGACGATACTATTCAGGGTAATGGCCACCAGTTTTTTGTAAAACCGGCCATAATAACCCGAGACGTTAAGGAAGCCATTGAGTTTGGTGATGTCATTATGGTGACAACCACAACGCTTCAGCATGAGTTTGTGGCGCAATTGATTGCTCCTTATGTTAGGGGTGGTCAGACCATTGTCCTTGTGCCGGGCTATATGGGAAGCCTTATTTTCAAGAAGTTTATCCACAAGGATGTCACCTATAGTGAATGGGAAACCACAGCTTATAACGGACGTATAGTCAACAACGAGTATGTCAGGATCTCGTTCTATAATCCAAGAAATGCCATCTCTGTGTTGCCAGTGAGCCGCACACAACAAGTTCTGGATGTTTTCTCTCAGTGTTTTGACAATACTAAGTACACCCGTAAACATATTCTTGAATCGGCATTCCACAATCCGAATATGATTGTGCATCCAATCGGCATACTATTCTCTGCATCACGTATTGAATACAGTAATGGCGAGTTTTGGATGTATCGCGAGGCTTTTACTCCTTCGGTGGTTAATGTAATCAAGGCTTTTGATGTTCAGAAGAACAAAGTGTTGCAGGCATTTGATTGTGAACCTTTGGATTATTTTGAGGCTGCCAAGTGGCGTAATGAAGAGGATTTGAGCATTGATGCTATGGCTGTGTTCCGCTCGTTTGCTGATTCAAGCAATAAAGGACCGTCATTTATTAATCATCGCTATCTGTTAGAGGATGTGCCGATGGGCTTGGGGCTGTATATTTCCGTGGCCAAGTTGGTTGGTGTTGATACTTCTATTCAGGAAGGCATAGCGTCGCTTGGATCCGCATTGTTAAACAAGGAATTAAAATCTGAAGCACGAACTATTCAATATCTTCTTGGTAAAGATGATGTTACGATTGAAGATGTTAAGAATGCAATTGTTTGATTACAGAAAATAAGAAGTATATGCGTTTAACCAAATATATTATAGCTGCAAGGAGAAAAGGCTTCATAAGCCTATTACTAAGCATTGTAGCAGTGCTTGCTTCTTGTGGTACCAAAGATGATTGTTATTTTGTCAAATACACAGAGAATGAAATAACCCTAAATAACAGAACTGGAAGTATATCCTTTCCGATAGTCGGTACTATAAACACGGATGGTAATACCGTTGAAGGTGTGTTGTTGCCTGGCTCTATCTTGACTATGGTGAATAGTGACGAAGACAAACTTCAAACAGTTGTCTTTGAATATTCTGCTCAGGATTCCTCTATCAAGATTAGTACGACATCCGTTTATAAAAGGGATTGTGTTATTGAGTATGACGGTATTATCGGAGAATGTAGTGGTGACATTGGTTTAGAGCGCGATAGAAATGTTTTCGTTTGTGGAAATCCTGTCTTAGTTGGCTATACAGATAAAACGAAGAAACACTTTGCCATTTGCCCTGAGTATGGGGAACTGACCCCGTATTACTCCAAACTTGAAGAGAAGTATTACAAAACTAAAACCATCAAGGCAGGAGATACATTATCTACGTCACTCGTGATATTTAATAGTGACGAACTCCCAATTAGGATGCTATGCCAACCTAATGGAGAACGGGCAACTTTCACGATTGCTGCACATGCGGACAGGGCCAGATCACTTGTAGTAAGGGCTATCTTATGGGGGACGAGTGATACAGCCTCGTCTGACTATGGCAAAAAAGGGATGCTCTCTAATGGACTCATTGGAACGTTGTCGGTATTTGCAAAACATACAGAACAATATAGAGCCGCAGAAGCTTTGGATGTCCCCTTCTTTAAGAAAGAGATAGACAAGGCTTATTTACATGGCATGGAAATCTGCCCGCATACCATTAGTTTTTGGGGTGATGACAGGTCAAACTTTGAACAGTATCTTCCTGTTTTTGAAGAAAACTATCATAGTAGGAATTGGATTGACCATTTTTTACGAAAAGAAAAGGTGTCTTCGGGTTTACACAGTGCCGGTGGTATTGTGAAAAACGATTTTTATGTGATGGATTTGATGAGTCGATATGGTTATCAATACTGTTGGTCATATATTGATACACCCAAAAAAGATGAGGAACCAGCTGATCAGTTATGGTCAGGTCATTATATGTTTCCCAGGCATCTTGTTTATCAAAACGAATATCTTTCTTTTCCAGATGGAACAGGAATTTATCAATATAAAAATGCATGGGAACAATTGGAAAAGGTGATTGTTAATAAGGAAGGTGATCCTGTGAAGTTAATGCAGACCATTATTGATAACTGTGGGGTGTGGACAGACCATAGCTATTTGATAGGAGAGTTTGATAAGTTGTATGAAAAAGATAATAATAAGAGCGAATATCGGATTTTGCCAAAATTTGAATCATTTTTAGAGTTTCTTGCTGAGAAGAAAACGTCTGGTGAGTTGTGGAATCCTACTATGTCTGAGTTTTGTGATTATATGGTGAAGCTGGAGAATGTTAATGTTAGCCGTTTGTCGAGAGGCAAATATCAGATAATAAATAATAATAGTGAACCAGTAAGTTGCTCTTTTTTATATAAAGGCGATGGGAATTTGGTGTTAAATGGAGTTCCAATGAATATGAGAAATTCAGAGAATGGAAACGTTTTTTACGGAATGGTAGAGGTGGGTGGGGGTAATATATTAATTGTCAATAAGTTGTAAAACCATATCATTTGATTAAATCAAAAATAACATTACTATTGTGTAATAATGAGCTTAATAAAAATATTTTTTGCCGGAGATTTCTGCTCCAAGCCGTCCACGTCAAAAATAGCAGTATCAGAAGATTTAAAGGAACTGATTCAAACCTGCGATTTGAAAGTGATAAATTTTGAGGTGCCTTTGAAACCTCAAAAGGACATGCCAACCCAAACAAGGGAACGCTTTTTTCAGAACGATGATGCGCCTGACTTTCTTCGTGGATTGGGATTTAACTTGTTTTCTTTGGCTAATAATCATGCTTTTGACTGGGGTGATGAGGGCTTTTTTAAAACCAAAGGAGCTTTGGGTGAAGCAGCTTTTGGTGCTGGGACTTACAAAGAGGCCTACGAGATAAAAGTGATGGAAGTGAATGGTGTGAAAATTGGTTTTTTTGCTTTATCATTTGCGGCCTATATTGGTGTGTTTACCGATGTGGCTAAACATGATGGGTTGGGCTGTGCTTATATTAATGATTTACGTGTAAACCATGACATTATTGAAGCGAAGAAAACAGTGGATTACCTTTTTGTTTTACCACACGATGGTATTGAGTACATAGACGTCCCTCTTCCTGAAACCATAGCTCGTTATCGTGATTTTATAGACTATGGTGCCGATGGTGTGATAGGAACACATCCGCATTGCCCACAAGGTTGGGAAGAATACAAAGGGAAACCAATATTCTATAGCCTTGGCAATTTCCTGTTTAATAGCAAAGAAGGATATGATTATAGGGCAACCAATCGCCCACATTGGTATGAGGGGCTTTGTGTAATAATTACCGTTGAAAAAAAAGTGTCTTGGGAAATAGTAAACACCCGTAATATAAACAATGTTCGCATTGAGTTTGATGATAATGAGAACCGTATTAATGATAATATACAGTTATGTAAGTATCTGAGAGATAAGAATTGTTATTATGACTATTTGCTGCCAATCATGAGAAGTCAAGCAAAAAATGATTTACAAGGCATTAAAAGTATGTTCCTGCCTTGTGACAACAAAGAAGCATTAAAAATGCTTTGGTATTGTTTAAGAGGTGGGAGGCCGAGCCCAAAAGAAGAATTATTCTATATGTTGAAAAACGATTTAAAAAGGAAACGATTTATCCGTATAGAAGATTATTTTAGGAGTATTAACTAAAATGTAATAAAAATGAAAATTTCAAGAAAAATCGCTGCATTTATCACCAAGGTAAAGGCTCAGAGAATCAAAAGAATAGAATATCATAATCAAGATGGGGTTATTGAGAAAGGACTAAGAGGATTAAAAGATAGAAAAAAACTAACGAGGGAACAAAAACGTGAAATACAAGATTACTATAAAAGTATGATTGGGAGGAAAGTTCCTTTGTCATCCCATGAATATTTTTATTCTCGAACTGGTCTCTACTCCAAAGAGTATGTACCAAGAGGTCTTTATGTAGTTGATTTGTTGCCTAAAGCAAACAAAGTGACTTACAGGGATGCTTATGCCGATAAGAATATGATTGATGTGTTTCTTCCAAATGTGAAGCATCCACATACAATATTAAAAAGAATGAATGGATACTATTACTATGAAAGCGTGCCGATTTCAGAAGAGGAAGCTGTCGTAAAGTGTTCCAATTTGCAAAACTGTATCATTAAGCCTGTTTTAGAGAATAGTGGAAAAGGTGTGCGTGGTTTGGAAGTAAAGGATGGTCAAACAAATATTGATGGCCTTGATTTGAATACCTTATTTATGAAATATGGTGATAATTTTCAAATACAGGAACGTTTGAGGCAGCATGAAAGAATGAATTTACTTAACCCAACTTCAGTTAACACTATTAGGATTTTGACATATAGATCCAATATGGAAATACTGATAATTTATTCTGTAGTAAGAATAGGGAGAAAAGGACAGGTGATAGATAATCAATGTGCAGGAGGAATAAGTACGATAATTAATGAGAATGGTAAGTTGGGTAAATATGCTTTTGCTGGTTTTACAGAAAATGACATACTAAAAACAGATGTGGGAACGGTATTAGAAGGCTTTGAAATCCCATCTTATGATAAAGCTATAGAAACTGTTAAAAGGCTTCACTATCAGTTACCTTTCTTTAATTTAGTTGGATGGGATATTGCTATTGATGAAGAGGGTGATCCTGTTGTTATTGAATGGAATGCATATACAGGGTTGAGCCAATCGGCAATTGGGCCTGGTTTTGGAAAATATACGGAAAGAATTATTAGAGAACTATGGCCAAGAAAGAATTCACAGAATCCCAATTGGTGATAAAGAAAAGTGTATTTTTAAGTAAAAAGCATTTGTGATTAGAAGAATTATTTTTCAAGAACGATTAATACATTAGATATGAGATTCACAATCATCGGCTGTGGTAATTCAGGTCTTATACATGCAGCCAAACTATACGAAAAAGGCCATGAAGTTGCATTGTTGAAAACTTCAAATACAAATGGTCGTTTCTTCGATATCATCCAAGAAGAAAATGGATTTAAAGTTAAAGACGACACCATCCAAGGCAATGGCCATGAGTTCTTCGTAAAGCCAGCAATGGTTACAAGAGATGTAAAAGATGCCATTTGTTTTGGTGATGTTATTATGGTTACTACAACTACCTTGCAGCATGAGTTTGTGGCACAGTTGATTTCGCCTTATGTAAAAGATGGTCAACTCATAATTCTGGTGCCAGGCTATATGGGTAGTCTTATCTTTAAAAAGTATATAGATAAAGATGTAACATATAGCGAATGGGAAACCACCGCTTACAATGGACGTATTGTTAACAACGAGTATGTCAGGATATCGTTCTACAATCCGAGAAATGCGATTTCTGTATTACCAGTGGCAAAGACTCAGCCTGTTCTTGACATGCTCTCAAAATGTTTTGACAATACAAAGTACACGCGTAAGCATATTCTTGAATCAGCATTCCACAATCCCAATATGATTGTGCATCCGATTGGCATCCTGTTCTCTGCATCTCGTATTGAATACAGCAATGGCGAGTTCTGGATGTATCGTGAGGCTTTTACTCCTTCGGTTGTTAATGTAATCAAGGCTTTTGATGTTCAGAAAAATAAAGTCTTGCAAGCTTTTGATTGTGAGCCATTGGATTACTTCGAAGCTGCAAAGTGGCGCAATGAAGAGGACCTGAGCATTGATGCAATGGCTGTTTTCCGTTCTTTTGCAGATTCAAGCAACAAAGGTCCTTCGTTGATTAATCACCGATACCTTTTGGAGGATGTACCAATGGGTTTAGGCTTATATATTTCAGTTGCCAAATTGGTTGGTGTTGATACTTCTATTCAAGAAGGTATAGCCTCTCTTGCATCAGCTTTGTTGAATAAGGATTTGAAGTCAGATGCAAGAACAATACAATATCTACTAGGGAAAGATGATGTATCTGTTGATGAGATAAAGAAGGCGATTGTATGTTGATTATTTGAGTGATGTATGAAATATTGCTATTGAAAGCTTAACCATAGTATTAATTGCAAAGTATATCGTAATGTCTATCAGAAATAAATATTTAGTTAATAAAGTATATGGAAAGACTGTTTAATTTTCTGTTTGTTCTATTCAGAAGACACAATATTTATAAACGTTTTAGAAATGGAGTAAAACAGTTGCGTAAAACATGTGACTTAAAACCTCTCTCAAAACAACAAAAAAAGGATATTGTTGCTTACTATAAACGAACAATGAACAAAAGGCCGAAACTGTATTGGCATCAGTTATACTATTCAGTAAACGGCATTTTTTCGGTGAAGTATATTCCAAATGACTTGTACTTTGGCCAAATGCAGTTTGTATTTTATAAGCAGTTCGTTGACGAAGCTTTTGACGACAAGAACCTATACGACATTTTCTTCCCCAATGCAAATCAGCCGAAGACTATCTTGAAGTGTGCCAACGGCCATTTTTACGAAAACAGTAAACTGATTACGAAAGAGCAGGCTCTGTCATTGTGCGGCAATATTCCAGAAGCCATCATCAAGCCCACTTTTATGTCGGCTGGTGGTTCCAATGTGCGTTTCTTCTCTTCCAAAGACGGTATTGACACTAAGGTGAACAAAACCGTCAAGGATGTTTTTGACAAATACGGCAAAAATTTCATTATCCAACAGGTTATACACCAGCATGAAGTCTTGGCAAAACTGAATCCTTCGTCTGTGAACACGATACGTGTTGCAACTTATTTTAGAGAAGAGGAAGTTGTATTGCTATACGCGGTGATGCGTATTGGGGAACAGGGATCCGTGGTTGACAACACCTCTCACGGTGGTTATAATTGTAAAATACATGAAGGTGGATTTCTTGATCGTTATGCATACAGCTTTAATCCTGTTCATCGTTGTGAAAAAAGCCAATCTGGTGTGGTTTTTGAGGGGTATCAAATACCATCATACGACAGAATTATTAGGGAAGCATATCGTTGTCACACTTTAGTGGCGCAGATACCGGTGATAGGATGGGATTTTACTGTTGATGAAAAAGGTGATGTTGTTTTGATTGAAATGAATGCGCCGTGCGGCTTGGAATTGAGCCAAATGGCAGCGGGCCCAGCTTTTGGTGATTATACCGATGAGATATTGAAAAAATCGGTTTTTGGTAATAAGCCATTCTTTTTAAAATAAAGTTGTCAAATAGTCAACACTGATTTGATATGGTTACGACATCGACGGTCAAGAAAGTAGACACTAATTCTTGGATCTGTGCATTTCTCCTATTTGTTATTACCTGTCCAAAGTGGGTCTGGAGTTTTAATGCTAATTTTCTCACTTTTATTTCATTCTTATTGTTGGCAATAGCATATAAGGATATTAAAAGAAACAAAAAGGACAAAAGATCGGGATACATTGCTTTGTTTTTTCAAATCATCTTGACCTATGAAGCTTTAGTAACAACGTATACAAATATTAATGGCCGTTTCATGGTGTTGATAAGCGGAATCGGTTTTGCATCAATTTTTCTTTGTTCAGCCGAGTTTTGGAAAAAATGTGTTGACTGTTTTATGAAATTGTTGGCTGTGTTATTAATATTTGCTATCATTGAGCATGTTGAAATTAGTTTCATTAATGTTGGCTTAGGTTCCCCGTATTATGCAAAAAGCCCAATCAACATTGATAGATTATATCAAGTATACATGTTTAACGTTTATATAGTTGATGCCTTCGGTTATTTCAACCGCTTTTATGCTTTTTATGATGAGCCTGGCATTTTGGGTAATATTGTTATGTGTTTGCTGTATCTCAATAAGTTTGATTTGAAGAAATGGTATAACATAGTTTTCTTGATTTCGGGCATTCTGTCTTTTTCATTAGCATTCTATATAGCTGTTATTGTTTATTATTTTTTGTTTGGTAATATAAGACAAAAGGTTTTATTTGGAATCGCAGCCGTGTTGGCTTTCTATTATTTCTATAATAATGAGTATATTTTTGATTATGTTTATGGTCGTCTTGAGTTTCATAATGGACGAATGGCTGGTTATAATAGGGATGGTTATAGTTTTAGCCCTTGGATTAAAAAAATTCCAATTACGAAGTACTTGTTTTTGGGTTATCGGCCTCGTCATGTAATCCCTGATGCTGCTTCTTGGAAATGGGCATTCGCTGTATATGGTATCGTCCCTATTGTTGCTTATTTGTTGTCAATAATAATGCCGCGAATTAAGCACTTAAAAAAAGATGATATATTAAGAGGTTTAGTATTAGTAGTTATTATTTGGATTCAAAGGCCATTTGTTTACCTTTTTTTATATGCTTTCCTTATTGCTATACCTTTTATTTACAACCAACCCAAAGGAGAATACTGTAAATGAATAATACCATAAAAAAAATCGATAACACTTCGTTGGTAAGCGTAAGAATCCTTACTTACAATTCATCAAAATACATCATAGAAACCCTTGACAGTATCTATCGCCAAACCTATCATAATATTGAATTGGTAATTTCTGATGATTGTTCTACAGATGATACTTTATCTTTGTGTGAAAAATGGATAGAAGAAAAAGGGAAAAGATTCACAAAGGTATTATTGCTAACAACACCTATCAATACAGGTGTTTGTGCTAATTCGAAAAGGAGTCTTGAAGCTACTACAGGGGAATGGATAAAGGGAGTTGGAGGGGATGACTGTCTGTATCCTAATGCAATAGAAGAGTATGTGAGGTTCGTCGAGGAATTTCAGTGCGAGATTTGTGCGGCTAAAATGGACTATATGGATGATAACAGCCAGGACTTGAATGTGGAACTGGGTGGGGCTTATGTTAATTATATGAATTACATACAATTGCCTTACGAAAAGCAGTTGCGTTTGGCGAAAGAGAAAGTCTTTGTGCCAGGGCCTGTGCTGTTTTATTCGAGAAAGGTATATGAGACAACAGGAGGACCTGATCCAAAATATGGAGCCGCAGACGAGTGGTCTTTTTTGTACAATACATTAAAAGGTGGTTTTCGCATATTTCCATTAGATAAGATTTTAGTAAGATATAGAATACGTCAGGGTTCGATAACGCGGTTTGAAAATGGGGACTTGTCAAAAGCCACTATTGAATGCAATCGTCGTTTTGTCAAAGAAGTTATCTTAAAGGATGTTTTGCATGATAGAGAACTATTGTTGTATTGGCATTTATACATATATTACATGAAATGGGGAAATAGAAAAATGAGATTTTTGAACTTATTGGATCCTCTTTTTTATGTAGAGAAAACATTCTAAAATTATAAAGATGGTTTGTTTCGGTCACATTTTTAAATCGCTACATCAAAAATCATATACATTTTTTGTTTCAAAAGGCTTCAAATATTTTGGAAAGAAAACATGTATAAGTCCGACTGCTGATTTGATAGTGGGCAAACAGTTCATTTCCATAGGGAAGGAAACATATCTTGGGATTCACATACAGTTAACTGCGTGGGGTAGACATAACGGTTGTAACTATTCCCCTTCTATTTCAATCGGCTCAAACTGCCAATTCGGCGGATATAATCACATAACCGCCATTAATAGGATTGAAATTGGGGATGGTGTGTTAACTGGTAAATTTGTTACAATTACCGATAATTCTCATGGTTCGTTAAGTGACCCATCCGAGTTTGAAATCTCTCCAATTAAACGAGCCGTTTTTTCGAAAGGCCCTGTTGTAATAGAAGATAATGTTTGGATTGGAGATAAAGTCACTATTTTGCCAAATGTGCGAATAGGGAGAGGGTGTGTTATTGGAAGCAATGCAGTTGTAACAAAGGATGTCCCCTCTTATTCTATTGCCGTTGGCAACCCTGCGAAGATAATTAAAACAATAGAAATAATATAAATAATAAGTTATCATGAAAAAGCCGAAAGTCATTGCCTTTTATTTGCCCCAATATCATCCGGTCAAGGAGAATAATGAATGGTTTGGGGAAGGTTTTACAGAGTGGACAAATGTAGCAAAGGCAAAGCCCTTGTTTAAAGGACATGATCAGCCCAGAATCCCCCGTGATTTGGGCTTTTATGATTTGAGACTTCCAGAAGTGCGCGAAAAGCAAGCAGAATTGGCAAAAGAGGCCGGAATAGATTCTTTTTGTTACTATCATTATTGGTTTGGGAATGGGAAAGTTGTTCTGGAAAAGCCATTACAAGAAGTAGTGCGCTTGGGTAAGCCCGAATTCCCGTTTTGTATTTGTTGGGCGAATCATTCGTGGTATAAGAAGAATTGGAATCCGGATGTGAAAACTTTGGAACAGAAAATACTGTTAGAACAGACCTATCCGGGAGAGGATGATATTATACAGCATTTTAATTTTCTTTTACCAGCATTTAAGGATTCAAGGTATTATAGGGTGGATAATAGATTGCTTTTTGTAATTTATAATATCTCGGGTATTCCTGATTTTAATCGTTTTAAAACAATTTGGAATGAATTGGCAATTAAAAACGGATTGCCAGAATTTTTCTTTTTGTCTTATACAACAAGTGTGAATGATATCAATGATGATTCATATCGCGCGGCAGATGGTATTGTTTTAGACCTTCTCTTGAATGTAATATATAAACAGCATTATACTATTTTGAATAGGATTAAAGAGAAATTGAAATTCTTCTGGTCTGAATTCACAAAGAAGCCAATGTTGGTGTTTAATTATAAAGACGTATTGCCTTATTTGTTAGATTCAGTATGTCAACAAGACAATGTGATACCTGTAATAGCACCGAATTGGGACTATACGCCAAGACGAGGTGCAGGTGGTTTGATTTTGAAAGAAGCAACGCCTGAATTGTTTGGAAAACATGTAAAGCAAGCCCTTGCTTTAATTGAACACAAACCGGAAAGCAAACAATTGGTTTTTTTGAAATCATGGAACGAATGGGGAGAAGGTAATTATATGGAACCCGACTTAACATACGGGAAAGGCTATATAGAAACACTAGGTAAGATAGTTGAATCTTATAAGAAAAAGAATTAAATAGTATCATGATAATTATATAGTTCAAATGAAATCAATTATCTATATTAAAGGAAGTGAAGTTGAAGATGTCAGATTACAGAAATTCTTGAACTACTTTATAAAAAAAGGAGAAAATCTTTCTTTTTGGGGTTGGTCAAGAATGAAAAGGAAGATGGAAATGGCAGGTGTGAATACGACATGTCTTTTGTCAGGGGGTGGATATGGAAAGAGAGGGAAACTGTTCTTTTATTACTTCCTTTGGTTTTTCGTTGTTTTCTTCAAGTGCTTGAGAACGAATCTTAAGGATAAAATCATTATAGCTATAGATTGTGACTCAGCTTTGCCTGTTTACTGGGCTTCAAAGTTGAAAAAGATTGACTATATCTATGAAGTATATGATGATTTTTCGCTAAGATATAGGTTCCCTTCTTTTGTGAAGAGTTTTGTTCACAATAAAGATGTGAAAATAATGCGGAGCGCAAAGTGTGTAATTCATGTGGATAGTAATAGAGTGCTCTTCAAGGATTGCAAATGGATTGTAATTGAAAATACACCCAAGGACTTTTTTGATGGTGCTTTTCGCAACTATGATGAAATAGAGTATTTGTTTGCTGTAACAGGTCATTTTTCAAATCAGAGAGGGTTGCGTTCAATTTACGAATTCGCAAAGAATACACCACAAGCAAAGTTTCTAATTGTGGGCAATTTTCAGCAAAAGGAAGATGAAAATGATTTATGTGCGCTTCCCAATGTGAGGCATTATGGCTTTATGCTCCAAAATGAGTTGTTTGCAAAGATGAGGAGTTGTTGCGCGATTTTCTCTTTGTATGATCCGAGTGTTGAAATAAATAGACTTGCTGCTTCTAATAAGGTTTATGACGCAATGATGTTTGGCATACCTGTAATTACAAATAAGGAGGTTATTAATTCAGGTTTTATAAAAGATAATAATATTGGATTCGTTGTAGATTATAATTACAATGAGACTTGGGATTGTTTGACAAATGATCATTTCATGGAAAATGTGAAAGAAATGGGAATGAACGGACGAAATATGTATCTAAAGCAATATCAATTTGAGGAATTGGTAAACCAAAGATTGATCCCTGTTTTGAATAATCTTTAATATTGACAAAGAAGTTTAATCATGAGGTTAAAATATCTTGATGTACTGAAAGCATTTGCCATCATAGCGGTGGTATTGTATCATTCGGGATTTCTCACCTTTGGCTACCTTGGCGTTGATTTGTTTTTGGTCATCAACGGATATCTTATTACCAATGGTTTGTGTAATAAAATATTGATTACCAATGATTTAACTTGTATTGAAAAAGGGGGAGGTGAAATACAAGAATCGGGTTGGAGAAAATATTTTGACTTTGAGCTTAGCAGAATCATTAGGCTATTGCCGGTATTGTTAGTGGCAGGTGTTGTTTGTATGACAATTGGTTTTTGGGCAATGCTGCCTGACGACTACGAGAACCTGAGTGAGTCGGTTATAGCAACAAACCTGTTTGGGAATAATATTTTGGCCGCCATTACAACGAAAAATTATTGGGATGTAGTGAACGAGTACAAGCCGCTGATGCATACGCTGATGCATACTTAGTATGTGGGGGTAGTGATGCAATTCTACCTAGTTTACCCCATCCTGTTCTTTCTTGCAAAACTTGACAAGAAAAACCCGCAGCGCACACTGTTGGTGATGATTTCCACGCTGGCTGTGCTATCGCTACTTGTCTATTTTGGAACGAAAGATGTTGCACATAAGTTCTACTACCTGCCATCACGCTTCTTTGAGTTTGCTGTGGGAGGCATTGTGGCACTAACATGGAAACCTCTGGAAGGAACAAAGATTTTCCACAACTGGTTTTCCTATTTATGTTATGCCTTGCTGCTGGCGCTGATGGTCATTAACCGGGAGTTTATTCCCGCTGATCTCAAATTGGTGGCAGTGGTGGCTCTTTCAGTAGTGCTAGTTATGTCAAGTGGTTCGTTAGAAAACAAGGTAACAGCCAATGGCGTACTAGCAAAAATTGGGGCGGCAAGCTATAGCATTTTTGTATGGCATCAGGTGCTGTTGGCATTTTATCGCTACACTATTTCAAGTCACTTTACGGTACTTACCTATTCGATATTCCTTGTGGCAGTTGCTGTACTATCTTGGCTGACGTATCAGTTTATTGAGCAAAAGACAAATGAATGGCTGAAAGAAAAAAAGAGCAAATTGGTTTTCTTTGTATTGACTTTGGTTGTATGGATGGGATTGACAGGATTCGCAGCTTATATTTACAAGAAGGGCGGTGTGGTTCGTGATGTGCCAGAACTCTACATCAGCAAAAACGAGCAAGTGAGTCATAAGGTCTATAACGAAAAGATAAACCAGTTTGATAAACCATTTGTGACAAAAAAACCGCATTGGTTAGTTGTGGGAAACAGTTTTGGTAGAGATTTCTCAAATGTCATCTTGGAATCTTCAATAGCAGACAGTGTAGAATTGTCATACATTAGACATGAGAATTTCAGACAACCCCAATATGCTGAGAGATATGCTAATGCAGACAGAATATTTCTTTCTTCACTAGGAACGGATGAACAAATGGTAGCCGAATTTGAATTGGTATGTATGGCTAATGGTTTTAATGTTAACAATCTTGTAATAGTTGGAACCAAGAATTTCGGTGAGTCTAATGGAAAGTTTTATGTAAAACGAGGCAAGCCACACTACTTTGAACAGCGAACCAAGATGGAAGATGGGTATTTCGAACGGAATGAGAAGATGAAATCCTTGTATGGTGATAGATATTTGGATTTGATAGGGCTGGTCATTGATGAGAGCGGAACGATGCCGGTTTTTACACCAGACCATCATTACGTCAGTCAAGATTGCCGCCATTTTAGCAAGGGCGGTGCTGTTTGGTATAGCCAATTAATACAATGGAATAAGTATATAAAATGAAATAATAGTTCCATCAGTTTGTTCTTTGACATCATTGTATTTAGATTTGTCTAGACGGGTTCTTATCGGTGTGGTGTCCATCAGCGACATTCCAAGTATCTGAAGGGCTTCGTTAACAGAGCATTCAAGCTTCAGGCCGTGATGGACAATGGCCATCTGACAATATGCCGTGATGTCGGAGTATATCTGGAGACGAACGGCGTTCTCGGTCGTTCTCTAGAACCTCTGAATGTTGAGGTGCTGTTTCATCCATTTAAAGAACAGCTTGATTTGTCAGTGGTTTTTGTATAACAAAGCGACTTTCAGGGAGTCAAGCGTCAGGGCTTTGGTCAGGAAGGTGAACTCCCGATTCTGCTCCTCGTCGTAAAACACGACGCGCCTCTGGAGTCCGGGATACTTCTTCTAGGAAGCGTAGCCAGTCAGCATGATGAAGAAGTCTGAGAGACTTTTGTAACTATCTAACCATCAATTGTTTCAAAGAACTATTCTGATTTTTAGTGGACAGCAATGAAAGTGTATACTAAATAAAATAATATTATGTCGTTGTCGAAAACTATATATATGAAAAGCCCGGTATGGGTTCAGAATCTCTTGTGTTCTGTTGAGGGGTATCGTATATGCAAACGTAGGTATAACAAGAATTTCTTCTTAGAATTAAAAAAGTATGAAGAGGGTGCATATAAGCCAGAGGTTTGTTTAAGGTCGTTTTTAAATGAAATCAAAGATGTACCTTATTATAAGTCGTTATATTTGAAATATGGCGTTGATTTGCAGTCAAACAATATCTATGGGGAATTGCTGAAGTTGCCAATTTTGACAAGGAGTGATGTTGTTGAACATCATGACGAAATATTGAATCCTAATTATAAAGGGCAAACAATTGAATGCGGGTCAAGTGGTACCACAGCAACGGCTTTGGTCTTTCCTTGTTCTGTAGAACGAGAAAACAAACAATGGGCTGTTTGGTGGAGATACCGCCGGTGGCATGGCATTGATTTTGACACATGGTGTGGTTGGTTTGGGGGGAAAGTAGTGGTTCCAATAAATAGGAAAAAAGAACCATATTGGAGAATAAATAAACCGGGAAAACAGGTGATGTTTAGTGCTTTCCACATGACTCCTGACACTATTATTCATTATTATAATGAAATAAAAAGGCGGAATTTAACATGGCTTCATGGGCATGCCCACAACACAACATTTCTTGCTTCTTTGATAATAGAAAAAGGGTTAGAACCAGTTTCTTGTGTAAAAGTTATTACAACAGGTGCAGATAGCCTTTTTGATTGGCAAAGGAAAATAATGAAACAGGCTTTTCCTTGTGCATCAGTTTTTCAACATTATGGTTTGACGGAAGGGGTGGCGAATATAAGTGAAAACGAGCAAGGTGAATTGGTGTCTGACGAGGATTTTGGCCATGTGGAATTTATCCCTGTTAATATGGATAATCCCGCTTTATGTAGAATAGTGGCAACGGGCTACAATAATCAGCCGTTCCCTTTGGTCAGATACGACACGGGGGATCTGGCAACAGTGACTTATAATGATGATGGCAAGCCTATCATACATCAAATTGACGGTAGAACGACAGAGTGTATTAAGTTGCCCGATGGAAGACGTATAAGTTCTACAAGTATGACGAATTTTGAATTTACAACAAAGGTAAAAGAGGTTCAGTTTTATCAAAAAGATTTATACAATATTTATGTAAGAATCGTGAAAAGAAATGATTATGATGCACAAGAGGAACAGAAGGTCTTGGCTTGTGTGTCAGAGCGCTTGCCATTGGAAGTGAAAGTTCATATAGAGTATGTCGATTCTATAGAAAAAACCAAATCGGGTAAAATCAAATATATAGTGTCTGATTTAAAATGATATTGTTATAGAGGATTATTTTCAAGCCTTAAGTATTAATGAAGAATATACCCAAATTGAAGTACACAAAAGTTATAGTACTAATAGTTTTGATTGCTATTTTAACAACTCTGTATGCACGGCAGTTTTTTTATAACCCCGATGCTTTACGGCTTGAAAATAATAAAGATAGAGAACTTGCTGCTGATGAGTCATGTCAAATAGAGACAATGGCAAATGATTTCTCACTAAAAGGGAAAAGATGTATTGTTCTTCAAGGACACACATTGGGAGATTCAGATGATAAAGGAGATTGTTTTCTCACGCAAAAAGATTTCTCAAACGCAAATTCTATATACATTATTTGTGAAGATTTTGTGCTTGCAGAAGATATTGAGTTGCCCGCAAATTGCATTTTAGAATTTGAAGGTGGAAGTTTATGTGGTGCATCATTAATAGGAAATAACACCTCGATTAAACCAGCCGATTATTCTATTTTTAACGACTGCATCATAAAGAATTTCAATCTGCCATACGTTGATCCAAGATGGGTGGGGGCGATTCCCGATTTCAACGAAAAAACGAGAAAAGGGACGGATAATAGCGTTTATTTCCAAAGGGCTTATGATAATATTGTTGAAAACCATCCCGGGATAGATTTGTATATTTTGGGGAAGTATTATATCGCCCATACTGTGACCTTTAGATCACAGTGTCATTTAAGAGGCATACACAACAATACTAGAGGTTACGAAACACAAGACATAGAGAAAGATTCAGATTATGGCAATTCAAATAGTTTGATTGCAATAGGGGACTGTCCCGCATTCAAGATTGTTGGAAATGAGACAAAGACGAGAACATGGGCGGATTTGTCAATTGAACATATAAGATTTCTCGGGTTGAACAGAAAAAAGAGCATAGCAATTCAATATGAAGCAGCAGGTTCTCCCACAAGACCTGCATCGATTGAAAAATGCGAAGCTAGCAATCTTTTGTGTTTTTTATATGCCAAAGCAAAAGGCCACAGTACTGTTGGGAATCTTACTATAAGTGGAAATAATATTTATAGGTGCGAAAAAGCTATTTATGCAGTTTCTGAACCTGAACAAAACATGGGTTTTACCGCTCTAAAAATAGAGAATAATGTGATAGAACATAATGGGGATAAATGCATTTATCTCAATAAATGCTTTGGTCCAATAATTATTGATAACAATATTTTAGAAGGACAATCGAATCCAATTTTCATTACATCACCTTATTATTGTGAAACCAACTATGTTATATCCTATAATTATTTTGAGCATTCTGATGATAATGACAAAAAAATACATATAGACGGATACTTGACTACAGAAGGCGGGGATTACGATCATGCGTATTTTCTTACTAATGTGGAAATATATGGCAACACTTCGGTATATGGTTTTGCGGTTGAACTCAATGGCGTTGTGGTCAAGCGACTTGACAGGATTGACACTCCAACAAAAGGAAGAACGAATTTCTCTACTTTCACAAAGTGTCTGTTTGAAGATATTGAATTGTCTGATGTTTATGCTATACAATTTAACGATTGGAATTTCTCAACACGTTATCCTACGTCAAAAATAGTTAGGAAGAATGCGATAATTAATGTGGTTGGCAACGACCTTTTGTCATTTGATGATTGTGAAGGCTGTGCTCATACCAATAAAAATACTAAGGCTACTTTTGCTATAGAAAGAGATGCCGGAGGTGATAATTATTTGTTGGTTACAAAAATGAGACCTCATTTCACACAACAAAACAAGAAGATATTCTTTAGGTATGTTATAAATAAAAAGAAATACAGCTTCAGCGCAATGCTTCCAAGGGAGATTCCTTACTATGCTTTTAGGGTCGGTAAAAAAGAAAAGTCAAACGATAATGCCAGTTATGGAATGGAATTTAATGCAATGAATTACGGAACTGACATTGAAATGAGTAACGTGACATTCTACAAAACAGTTGAGGGCCCGTTATATAACTTTCCCCATTTACTTAAGCCATACGCTAAAAAGTAAAGACAAATGGCTTTCAAATCTTTTTAAGAATAAGCAATAAAAATCTAAAATAATGAAACAAATCATTCAGGACATCAAGTCTGGTGCCACCATCTTGGAGGAGGTGCCTACGCCTCTTGTAAAAAGTGGCTGCGTATTGATTAAGACAACCCGTACGCTCGTGTCGTTGGGCACTGAGCGTATGCTGGTGGAATTTGGCAAAGCAAGCCTTATTGAAAAGGCTCGCCAACAACCCGACAAGGTGAAGCAAACCTTGGACAAGTTGAAAACAGATGGTGTTATGCCAACGCTGGAGGCTGTGTTTAATAAGCTTGGACAACCATTGCCTCTCGGATATTGCAATGTGGGTAAGGTGGTTGCCGTGGGTCGTGGCGTGACAGAGTTCCAAGTGGGTGACCGCGTGGCCAGCAATGGCAACCATGCAGAATATGTATGTGTGCCGAAGAATTTAGTGGCCAAGATTCCTGATAGTGTTACGGATGAACAAGCTTCATTCACTGTTATAGGTTCTATCGGTTTGGAAGGTGTCAGACTGCTGAAGCCTGAATTGGGTGAAACCATTGTTGTGGTTGGTTTGGGTTTGATTGGTCTTATGGTTGCGCAACTGTTGCGTGCCAATGGTTGCCGTGTGGTAGGCGTTGAGTTTGACCAGGCCAAACTTGACTTGGCAGCCAAGTGGGGCGTGATTTCAGTGAACCCTGCCAAGGGTGACGACCAGGTGAAAGTGGTGGAAGAACTGACTGGAGGTGTGGGTGCCGATGGTGTGATTATCACGGCTTCTGCCCATGATGACAGCATTATCCATAACGCCTGCCTGATGAGCCGCAAACGTGGCCGCATCATCTTGGTGGGTGTGATTGGCTTGAATATGCGTCGCGACGACTTCTACAAGAAGGAGCTGACCTTCCAAGTGTCGTGTTCGTATGGCGCAGGTCGCTATGATGAGGACTATGAGCAGAAAGGACACGACTATCCTTTGCCCTACGTGCGTTGGACTGAGAAACGCAACTTTGAGACCATACTGATGAGTATTGAAAATGGCGGTCTTGATGTGGACTCGCTCATTAGTGAAGTTGTTGATTTGCCCGATTTCATGCAGATTTATGGCGATATGCGCAAGAAAGGCAACATCGCCAGTATTCTGAAATTCCCTGATGATGCCAAGGATGACCGTGTGGTAGCCATTGAAGGCAACAAGTTTGAGCCAGGTACTGGCAAGATGGGTATCATTGGTGCCGGCAATTATACGTCTGCCACGGTGGTGCCAAATCTGAAAAAGGCGGGTGTCAAGGTGAAATATGTGGCCAGTGCCGGTGGCTTGACCGCAAAAGTGGTGGCCAAGAAGTTGGGTGCGGAATGTGCTACTTCCGATTATCATGAGATATTGAACGATCCCGAGGTTGCTCTTGCCATTATCACAACACGCCATAACATGCACGCTGGCATGGTGGTGGAGACATTGAAGGCTGGAAAGAGTGTATTTGTTGAAAAACCTCTTTGTTTGAAACAGGAAGAGTTGGACGAGATCAAAGAAGTCTTCAATGCTGCACCCAAGGGCACAACACTGACGGTCGGTTTTAACCGCAGGTTTGCTCCGTTAGCCATTAAGATGAAGCAATTGGCTGGAAACGGGCCGAAGAACATCATAGCTACCATGAATGCCGGTTTTATCCCGCCTGAGGTTTGGGTTCACGATTTGGAGGTGGGCGGTGGCCGTATTATTGGTGAAGCCTGCCACTTTATTGACCTTTGCTCTTATTTAGCCGACAGCCGTGTGGTGAGCGTATGTATGAATGCCATGGGTGAAAACCCGCAGGAGAACACCGATAATGCTTCAATCTTGCTTAGATACGAGAACGGCAGCAATGCGGTCATTAACTATTTTGCCAATGGCAGCAAGGCATATCAAAAGGAGAGGGTGGAAGTGTTTAGTCAGGAGAAGGTGTTGATTATGGACAACTGGCGTACGTTGACTGGCTATGGCGTGAAGGGGTTCAGTAAAATGAAAACCAAGCTGGATAAAGGCCAGGGCAACCAGTTCGCAATGTTGACTGAGCGTATCACCAAAGGTGGTGAATCGCTGATTCCTTTTGACAGCATCGAGAATACTACCAAGGCAAGTTTTGCTGCAATTCAATCATTGAAAGAACGTCGTTGGATAGACCTTTAATATGAATTACGGTTTGTTGTTGCGGACATTGAAGCACCTTCTTCCGCAACAGGTGATATATCAGATACGCAACAGGGTGTGCAAGCTAAAATATGTGGCTTGCACAGCCCCTGTTGGTTCTTATGGCAAGTTCCAAACCAAATCCATTACCAAATTCAAAAGTTTGGAGGGAAACACTTTTACCTTCCTAAACTTAAGCCATGAATTTGCTGGCTGGGGATTCAATGAATATGGCAATCTGTGGACATACAACCAAAACTATTTTGATTGGCTGAACCAAGATGGGATGACGGCTGAAGAGGGCTGCAAGTGGATTGATAAATTCATAGTTGAGTGTTTAGAGTTTAGAGTTGAGAGTCAGTTGAAAGTTCAGAGTTCAATGAGTCTTGATCCTTATCCTATTGCGTTGAGGTGTATCAACTGGGTGAAGTTCTTCTGTAAGTTTCCTGAAACGGCCACTAAGCCTAAGTTGGATGCTTTATACTCACAGATAAAGTTATTGGAGAAGAAACTGGAGTATCATTTGCTGGGCAATCACTTGTTGGAAGATGCATACGCACTTTTTATTGTGGCGTGTTACTTCCAAGACACCAAGTTGCTTGATAAAGCGCAGAAGTTATTAGTGGCTCAGTTGAAAGAGCAGGTGCTGCCTGACGGGGCTCATTATGAGCAAAGCCCTATGTATCATTGTATATTGCTTGATCGACTGCTTGACTGTATCAATATTGCTTACGGCTTACAGCTTACGGCTTACAGTGATCGGTTGAAAGCTTATGCGGTTAAAATGTTGGGGCATTTGGAAAGTATAATGTGGGCAGATGGCTCTATACCAATGCTGAATGACTCTGCCAATGGGATTGCTCCGTTGCCAGTACAGTTGTTTGATTATGCCAAGAGATTAGGGTTGGAATGGAAAGCTGTTCCTATGAAGGAATCTGGCTACCGTAAGTTGCAAACGGAACGGATGGAGGCCATAGTGGACGTGGGCAATATTACCGCCAATTACCAGCCTGGGCACACCCATGCAGATAGCCTCAATTATGAGTTGCGTATTGATGGAAAACCTTTCGTGGTGGACACGGGTATCTCTACCTATAACAAGAATGAGAGACGGCAATATGAAAGGTCAACCGTGGCGCATAACTGTGTGGCGGTGGAAGGTAGAGATTCTTCTGAGGTGTGGGGTGGGTTCCGTGTTGGCAGGAGATGTCGTATATTTGGCTTACGGCTTACGGCTTACGGCTTAGAAGCAAGCCATGATGGTTTTGGAAAGCCGTGCAAGCGGAGGTTTGAGTTGACGGAGCAAGGATTCACAGTTGAGGATTGGTATGACGGGGAGGCTGTGAGCTATGTGCATCTAGCAGAAGGTGCAGACGCCCAGCGGGTGAAGGTGGAAGGTGCTATGAATATGGTGACCAAACCTTGTGATTATTCAACAGAATACAACAAGTTCCTTAAAGGGACAGTGATGGAAATCAGCTTTAAGGGACATTGCAAATATGCCATTCAGTAAAAATTGAATCTATGAGGATACTTTATTTGACTTACTATTTCAGGCCTGACCTTTGTGCCGGGTCGTTTCGCAACTCGTCACTGTTTGAGGCGGTGCTCAATCAGATTGGTGAGAACGATTTTGTGCATGTGATAACCACCATACCCAATCGCTATGGCTCATACAGCGTGGAAGGTTTGAAAGAAGAGACGGGGAAGAACTACAGGATTGACCGTCTGACCGTGCCGATGCACGCCAGCGGCATGGCTGAGCAGGCAAAAGCGTTCAGGGCTTATTATAATGGTGCTATGAAGCTGATTAATGGTGAACATTATGACATGGTGTTTGCCTCTTCTTCCCGTTTGTTTACGGCTTATCTTGGCAAGAAGTGTGCGGTGAAGAACCATTGTCCACTCTATCTGGACATCCGTGACATTTTTGTGGACACGATGAAGGACATCTTCAAAGATAAGAAGTTTATACAGATTCCTGCGGTGTGGGCGTTGGGTTTCATTGAACGCTACACTTTCAAGAATGCCAACCATATCAACTTGATCTCAGGTGGCTTCCGTAGCTATTTTGAGAAGTATAAGAAGCCTACCTATACGGAATACACCAACGGCATTGACGATGTGTTTATCGAGGCTGGCAAGGAGCCTTCGGTTGACAAAGGCAAACCCTACATCATTACCTATGCAGGTAATATGGGCAGTGGGCAAGGCTTGGAGAAGATTGTCCCTGAGGCGGCCAAGAAGCTTGGTCCCGATTATAAATTCAGGCTCATTGGTGATGGTGGCACAAGAAAACTGTTGGAAGCAAAACTGAAAGAGTTGAACGTGGACAATGTGGAACTGCTGAACCCAGTGGCCCGCAAGGAGTTGATTGAATATTATAAAGATTCCACTTTCCTGTTCTTCCACTTGAACGATTTGGAGGCCTTCAAAAAGGTGATGCCATCGAAGATGTTTGAATACGGTGCTTTCGACAAACCCATTATCGCTGGTGTGGGTGGTTTTGCCGCACAGTTTGTTGAGAAAAACATTCCGAACCACATCTTGTTCAAACCTACAGATGTTGACGACTTTGTAAGACAGATGAAGACCTATCAAATTAAGTTTGAGCGTAGAGACGAGTTCATCCAGAATTTCTCACGAAAGAGTATCGACGAGAAGTTGGCAGCAAGCATTGTTGGTCTGTTGAAGAAATAATAAAACAACATGAGAATATTGATTACCGGTGTCCACGGTTTTGTGGGCGGCAACTTGGTGGCATCTTTTGCCAAGGATAATGAAATCTACGGACTTGATATTATTGCACCTGAAAAAGAAGGTGTGGTGAAAACCTATTCTTGGGATGACTTGGACGCTGGCAACGTGCCAGAGGTGGATGCTATTATCCATTTGGCAGGTAAAGCACACGATACCAAGAATCAGGCCGCTGCAGAGGTTTATTTCAAGGTGAACCGTGACTTGACAATCAAGATGTATGACTACTTTTTGGCGCACGACAGCATCAAGAAGTTCGTGTTTTTCAGTACAGCCAAGGCTGCTGCCGACAAGGTGGATGGCATTTTGACCGAGGATGTAGTGCCAGCTCCAGTTGGCCCATACGGCGAGAGCAAGATTGCAGCTGAAAAGTATATTTTGGAACACCTGCAAGAAGGGAAAGATGTATATATTTTCCGTCCCTGCATGATTCATGGCCCTGGTAACAAAGGTAACTTGAATCTGCTGTATAGTGTGGTTCGTAAGGGTATTCCGTGGCCGTTGGGTGCATTCGAAAATAGACGCACCTTCACTTCCATTGAAAACATCTGCTTTGCTGTGAATGGTGTGTTGACCAAAGATGTTTCTTCAGGCATTTACAACATGGGTGATGATGAGGCTCTTTCAACCAATGAGCTGATAGAAGAGATTTGTAAGTCGCTCGGTAAAAAAGCCCATATTTGGAAACTACCCAAGGGTTTGATGAATGGTATCGCCAAAGTGGGTGGGTGGTTACATTTGCCATTAGACCCAGAGCGTTTACGCAAACTGACGGAAAACTATATATCATCGAATGCTAAGATCAAAGCAGCATTGGGTGTTGAAAGAATGCCGGTGGATGCAAGAGAAGGATTAAAGGTCACCCTTGAGAGTTATAGACTAGAGGCCTAGAAATACCTAATAACATAAAATTCACATTTTATGACATATTTAATAATAGCAGTGCTGCTGATAACGGCAGAGCTGCTCTATTTCCGTATTGCAGACAAGTGTAATATTATTGACAAACCTAATGAACGTTCGTCGCACACAAAAGTGGTGCTTCGTGGTGGTGGAATTATTTTTACTATAGGCTTATGGGTGTGGAGTGCATTTAATGGCTTCCAATATCCGTGGCTGTTAGCAGCTGTTACTTTGGCCGCGGGCATTAGTTTCGTTGACGATATCCATTCGTTGCCCGACAGTGTGCGCTTGGTAGCTCAGTTTGCCGCTATGTTCATAGTGTTCCAAGAAATTGGAATGCTGCATTGGGATATGTGGTGGATGGTATTGTTAGGATTAATAGTGTGTGTTGGTGCTACAAACATTTACAACTTTATGGATGGCATCAATGGTATTACTGCTGGTTATTCGCTAGCTGTGCTTATACCGTTGGTTTTGTTGAATTTGATGAATGAATTTGTGAGTGAAAGCCTGATTGTAGTAACCATCATGTCTGTGCTAGTTTTCAGCTTATTCAATTTTCGTCCCAAGAACAAGGCCAAATGTTTTGCTGGTGACGTAGGCAGTGTAGGTATGGCTTTTATTTTGTTGTTTTTGATTGGTTGCCTGATTATGAAAACCAATGATATTACTTGGCTGGCATTCTTATTGGTATATGGTATAGATGGCTGCTGCACTATTATCCACCGCATTATGCTGCATGAAAATCTTGGTGAGGCGCATCGTAAGCACGTCTATCAACTGATGGCAAATGAGCTGGGCATGAGCCACGTGGTGGTGTCACTTATCTATATGGCTATGCAATTGGTCATTTCCTTGGTGATGGTGTATCTGATTCCTGATACACCATTGGCACATTGGATTTATTTAATCGTTGTTGGGTTGCTGTTGGTCGGAGCTTACGTGCTGTTCATGAAAAAATATTATCACTTGCACGAAGAATATTTGAAATCTCTCGAAAAATGAAAATCACCCAAGCATTATTAGATAGTTTGACCGAGCAAGCCAAAGCCTTGCCCCGTTTGCGCATGAATATGGATCTTCGTAACAGTGCGGAAGACCAATCCCAGCGTATGCTTAACGCCATAGAACCTGGCAGCCCGATGCCAATTCATCGTCATCAAAAGACTTCTGAAACGGTTGTTTGCTTACGTGGCAGGTTGGTATGGGAGTTTTATGATGAACTGGAACGTATTTGCACGGAAAGAATAGAACTTTCGCCCAATGGCCCCATCGTGGCATTGAATGTCCCCAAAGGTCAATGGCATACTGTGAAAGCATTAGAGTCGGGTTCGGTGATTATAGAGTGTAAAGATGGTCCGTATGAGCCGCAAAGCCCTGCGGATGTTTTGACAGTATAGAGTTGAGAGTCAGTTTTAAAGTATAGAGTGTTTGGCTTATGGAAAATGATACAGTAACTCGCATAAAGGGGTTTATGGAGAAAGAAGCGAGGTCGTGTTCTATGGACTTTGGGTGCATTACGCCTGAATATGTGTATAGGATGTGGGGAGGTATGGTGGCATTGGAGAAGATTGAAAAAGCGATGGATGAAATCAAAATAGTGTAGCATATTTTGAAAGGCGTTGGCAGTTTTGTATATATGGGTTATGACTTTAGAAGAAAAGCAAAGAGTTCTTTAACAAAAATAATGAAGCGGATATATAATTAGTAGGTAATAATAGTAACATTTTAATAATGTATATTATGGCAGCAAATAAGCGTATTTATTTGTGCTTAGCCCGAATGAGCGACTCGGGCCTTGAACAGCGATACATCCAGGAAGCCTTC